>Ga0207422_1000120_pt1 | contig 294035 bp, 220 predicted proteins | sample MarCyaLeptolynsp_FD_187757 | JGI IMG/M metagenome (GOLD analysis project Ga0207422, IMG submission 187757) | Marine cyanobacterial communities from Panama - species 1 Leptolyngbya sp. (SPAdes) | ecosystem: Environmental > Aquatic > Marine > Unclassified | place: Panama: Panama City | collected...
GGGTCCGTTGCCAGCGTGGGTTCGAACGCTCGAACGTGTGACTCGCTGGGTGGGCGTCAAGATCGCGATCTACCACCTGCGACTGAACCAAAGGAGAGCCGCCGCGTGAATTTCGTGCATAATGTTGGTAAGGAAGCGGTACGTTTCAGAATTGTGGGTTTGGTTCAGCATTTCGTGCACATCAAATATTAAAGATCGCGTCTGCAGAACATAGTGATGCATCTGCATAACTCGATCCGCTCATATCGCAGCCTTCGTATTTGTCGTAAAAGGTTCAAACCAACATGTTAGTCCTCGCGCGTACCGCTTCCTTACGGGCGCGGCTCTGACGGAGACGTGGCTAATTTGACGCCTTAGCTAAAATACCAACTCAGTTTTCATTGGCATATGTAAATCGCCAATCACTTGCTACTTCGCAATATCCACCGCCACGATCTCTTTATCGTTCCTCAAAAATACCGTGCGGTTGGCGTAGGCCGGGTGCGACCAAACGACATCGCGGCCGAACGCGTTGGTCGTCGGCTTGACGATGTTGACGCTGCCGAGGCTGTGGTAACCGTCGCGATCCATCTTGGCGAGCGAAAGGTTGCCGGATTCACCGAACAGGAAGTAGTTACCGCTGGGCGTGTGGCGTGTGATGAAGGCCGAGCCCGAGCGGATCAGTCGCTTCTCTTTGGGATCGACGGGCTCGAAGGTTTGCCAAAGGCGCTCGCCATTGGTCGAGTCGATGGCGATCAGCGCGCCGAGTTGATGATCGCAGCCGAAGATGACGCCGTCGCCCCACATCGGCGTGACGTTGCCGGGATAGAGGCTTTTGGCACTCTCACCGCGCCACACTTCCGTCACGGCGGGCTTCTTGTCGTCCAGCTTTAACATCACCGACGTACGCATCACGCCCGCGATAAACAACTGATCGCCCTTGCGTTGCGGTCGGCCGATACTCATGCCGAAATCGGGCTTTAACGGTACTTCCCAGTAAAGCGAGCCATCCTTCGGGTTTAGCGACAGAACTTTTGCCGGATGCCACACGAGAAGCTGCTTTGCGCCGCCCGCATCAATCATAACCGGCGGACAATAGCCAGCATCGCCGGAAGAATGTGCCTTCCATTTGAGTTTGCCGGTTTGCAAGTCAAACGCCGCGACGGCCTGATCGGTACCGCCGATCTGCACGTACACGACACCGGCTTCGACCAACGGATGACCGGCAAAGCCCCACATGGGCACCGGCGCGCCGTAGTCTTTCTCAAAGCTGGTGCGCCATTTTGGCGTACCATCCTTGGCGTCGAGCACGCACAGGTCGCCATGAGCACCGAGCGTCACGATGAGGCCGTCGGCCACCGTCGGCGTGCAGCGCGGCCCGCCCGGATAGCTAATGCGGTAATTCGCGGGGTACTCGTACTTCCAAATCAGGTCGCCGGTTCTCTCGTTGAGGCAGAGCACGCGTTCGATGCCGTCGATCTCGGGCTTGCCCTGCGGCTCGTTTACGACTTTGCCTTTGGTGACGACGAAGTCCATCACATAGACGCGACCGTTCGCAACGGCCGGACCCGAATAGCCGCCGTTGATGGGCTTACGCCATTTGATTGGAAGGCCATCGGCGGGAATGCGATCGATAACGCCCGCTTCGGTGTAGTTTCCATCGAGCGTTGGGCCCATCCATTGCGGCCAGTCCGTCGCTGTGGCAGGCACGGCCATGAACGCCATAACGGCGACAGTTAACAACACAAAGCGACCGGAGCGGTGGGCATTTCGATTCAAGGCAATCTCCCTCGGTTGGACCCGTCGGCGGGTCGGGTTCAGATGCGAAACGTATGATAGCCGCCCCGTTGGCGGCGTTCCAAAATCGCCCTGCAAGTTTGCCAACACTTCATGGAAGATTTCCCCTTGCCGCCCCCAACGGTTGGTGCAATATAGTCGGAGCAATTTCAATACGTCTCTGAGCAGAAGAATCGTGCAGCTCAGATGAAGAAATCCTTCGTATAACGGCGTCGACTTTTCCCAGCGGATGCACAAGCATCGAAAGTTCTGTAACCATCCGATCGTGCGTTCGACAGTCCAACGGCGTTTGATGCGACGCAGCGCGCGACCATCTTGCGTCTTGTTTTCGGGTTTGCGATTGTTGCGATGCGGCGCGATCATTTCGATACCGCGCTTGGCCAGTTCGGCGTCGAGTTTGTCGCTGTCATAAGCCTTGTCTCCGACCAACCGTTCGGGGAGTCGGTCGCCCAACATAAAGTCGAACATGGGTTGCACCAATTGACTTTCATGCGGACTTGCCGAACCCGTTGTAATCGATAGCGGCAGGCCGCGTGAATCGACAATAATCATGATTTTCACGCCTTTTCCGGCTTTGATGGTGCCGATGCCATCGCCGCCACCCTTGGCTTTGGCGAACATGCCGTCGATGTAACACTCGTACACGCGATAGCCGTCGCCTTCTTCGACGCAACGCCCGGCCTCGCGCATGATATTCTCGAACACGCCTTCGCGCACCCACTTTTGAAACCAGCGATGAACTGTGCTTTTCGATCCGAACTTACGCGGCAAGTCCTTCCATTTCGCGCCGTTGTCGAGCATCCAAAAGATGCCGCGCACGATCTTGCGCTGGTTCGCCGGTGGTCGGCCGCCCAGCGGGTTGGGCGTTGATTTAGGAATCCGTTCCAAGAGCCAATCGAGTTGTTCGCCCGTGAGTTTGAGCATGCCAACTACTACGAACGAAAACCGATTTGGGTTTTGGGATAGGTTCTAGTGTCAAGATCCACGATTTGTGAGAGATCAGTTTCTTACCTTCGTTTATGATCCAATGGACATGTTGCCATCATCGACTACTAACGAAGGCGTGACCGAAAGTCCCGAAACCGCATCTTTAGTTGATCGATCGCAGCGGCGTCTCTTGGGCATCGATGTCGCACGCGCCATGGCCATCGGCGGTATGGCATGCATTCACTTTTTAATCATCGTCACGATGTTGAGTCACGAGTCGGAGATCAACGATCAAGTCTTGAAATGGCTCTCCGGGCGTCCGGCGACCATGTTTATGATTCTCGCGGGTATCGGCATCAGTTTACGGTGTCATCATCGAGCCACGAGTGAACTCAGAGACGTATCCGGCTCATTACGGCGGCGCGGAGTGTTCTTTTTCGTCGTAGGCCTGCTAAACGTGTTATGGTGGGATGGCGATATCTTGCGCGTTTATGGGATCGGTTACATCGTCGCATCATTCTTCATTCAATCGTCCGGTCGTATGTTGCTGGTCATGGCCGCGAGCAGCGTTGCTACATTTATGGCGTTGTTCGCAGTCTTCGACTTCGAGCGTAACTGGGACTTTGCGACACTTTCCTATCAAAATATCTGGACGATTCAGGGTGCGACGTTAAACATATTCTTTAATGGGTTTCGTGCAGTGTTTCCATGGATGGGCTTGCTGTTTTTCGGAATGTGGATCGGGCGGCGCGACTTGCGTGACCGGAAGTTGGCAAGAACAGCGATTGTGGCGGGGTTGGTTATCTGGGGGCTCGCCGAAACTGCCTCGATGTTGCTCGTAACGGAATTGTCTAAGGCTTATCCGAAACTCGAACGCGAAATTGTGGTTGCGCTAGTCGGAACCGAGTCGCTTCCGGCGCTACCTTTGTTTTTGTTGTCGTCGTGCGGCATCGTGACGGCGGTCGTGTTCGGTTTGATTCAGGTCTGCGAAAAGTTTCGTGAACGCAAAATCGTTGTGCAGTTGGCCGCGCCCGGGCGAATGGCCTTTACCTGGTACATTCTGCATATCGGGTTGGTGCTCGGGTTCGCGGTGAGTTGTGTTGCGATAGGGGACGTTCCCGCAGTTTACGGCATGATTGTAACGCTCGCTTTTGTTCTCGGAATGATTCTCGTTTCAAATTGGTACCTAAGTAGCCACCGTTTCGGGCCGTTGGAATGGTTTTTGCGGCGCGTGGCGGACGGGAATGCGGCTGGTTAATCGAAACAAAGAAGCGGGTTACGAACATCGCTCGATTCGGGCAATTATCACAACGCCGCAATGGCCTCTTTCGCCCTTCTGCATTGCCCAAAAAACGCCTTCGGGTTTTCGTACACGATCTTTGAAATCGTCGCTTCGTCGTGACCGCGGAGTTTCATTTCGAGAATCAGTTGCGGCACAGCCATCGGTTGGCTCGGCCCCCAGTCACCAGCGGAGTTAGCGCACAGTCGCTCTGTGCCATATTTCTCAATCATGTCGGCGGCGCGTTGGGGCGTGCATTTGGTGATCGGGTATAGCGTCATGCCGCACCAAAAGCCCGCGTCGAGGATGAGTTGGATGGTGTGTTCTTCGGCATGATCGACGAGTACGCGCTCGGGCTTGATGCGCGATTCGTTTTTGAGCATATCCAGAATCATGCGCGTGCCCTTGTACTTGTCTTCGAGGTGCGGCGTATGAATCAGGATGAGTTCGTCATGCTTGGCGGCGAGCTCTAAGTGTTCGCAGAAGACCGTCGCTTCGTTGGGCGTGTTTTTGTTGAGGCCGATTTCACCGATGCCGAGCACGTTGGGCTTATCGAGAAACTCGGGGATCATCTTGATCACGTCGCGCGAAAGCTCGACGTTTTCGGCTTCTTTGGCATTGATGCATAACCAACAAAAATGCTTAATCGCGTACTGAGCGGCGCGCTTCGGCTCGACCTCGGTCAATTGCCGAAAGTAATCGCGAAACCCGTCGGCGCTGCCGCGATCGAAGCCGGCCCAAAAGGCGGGCTCGCTCATGGCGACGCAACCGGCATGCGCCATGCGCTCGTAGTCGTCGGTCAGACGGGAAACCATGTGGATGTGGGGGTCGATGTATTTCATAAGTAGCAGTCTATTGCTAGTTGCGATCGTGGCTAGTTAAGCGTTCGGTGCACTCCAACCGTCATCATAGTTTTGTGAAAACACCAATTGGCATGCCGCCGCCTTGTCTTTGGCATTGGAGGTCAATATCCGAATCGCTTCCTGAATCTGCGCAACGCGCGGGTCGCGTTGAGCACTATCCGCCCCGCTTCCCTCGGCGATGCGATCCATGTTAGCGGCGATTTCGATAATCTTGCAGCGCGTCTCTAAGAAGTAGCGGTCGAGAGCGACGTTAGCATTCAGGGTTCGTGGCATGGTCGTAGTCCTTATGTCAATCGACAAATCGTCGATGCTGGGTATTCATGAGTCGTCGGCACTCACAAGTGGGTGCGTTCGTAATCTATGTCTTCACAATCTGGGGAAACTTCTTCAAAAAAGGTTTTGAGATCATCTGTTCGAATCATGTCCTCTATGACCTGTGTCACGCTTTCACGGCTCAGTTCGTCGATCAGGATCATATCCGTCGCACAAAAATATTTTCCGCTAAGATGTTCGCCATCGGCTTTCAGTTTCTTGCGCAAGGTTGCAATGTTCGCGTAGGTGAAGAATGTCGCAACCCATCTTGTCCCATCGGATAGATCAACAACAACGTTTGAAAATTCGTCTAAAGGATCCCACGAATGATCGACCCATTGTTCAAACTCGGTCCATAATCTCACAATGCTCGGCTTAGTGATCGGCTTGCGTTTGTAGGGCAATGAAAATGCCATCTGACAACGCTCCGCTTTGTTGAGGTAGTCGGAATCGAGTAGGAAAATCGCCCGCCCTACTTGGTGCATTCGACGGTCCCCAATGTAAATATCGTCCGCGTTCCGACCGCCCTCAATACGATCGAGGTGGGCCGCTATCTCGATGATTTTGCCACGCAAGTCTAAAAAGCACCGGTCGAGAGCAGTTTTCGCGTCCTGAATTCTGGGCATGGTCCTTTCCTCGCAAACTGTGAGCTTCGGCTGTCAATTGATGCCCGTGTGCAGGCGCGTGTACCCAATTGGTTTCACTTGACATAGGCGGCCTCGTAAGTCTAGCATGATTCGGTCGTTCCACGAAAAAACGCCCTTCGCGAGAAGGATTTCGTGGCGAGGGCCGACTCGCTGAACTTCGCCCGTCCGGGCCAGTCGAACGACCTCACCTCGTTAGTTGTTCAGGACTCATAGTAACGATGGAGATTTACGATTCTGTCCTCGATCTCGTGGGCAAGACGCCACTCGTTCGTTTAAAACGTGTTACCGCAGGCCTTAAGTGCGACGTCGTCGCCAAGGTCGAGTACTTCAACCCCGGCGGCAGCATCAAAGATCGCCCGGCGTTGCGAATGCTCGAAGTTGCCGAGAAGGCTGGTTATCTCAAACCCGGCGGCACCATCATTGAGCCGACCAGCGGTAACACCGGCGCGGCGCTCGCCATGGCGGCGGCGATCAAAGGCTATCGCTGCATCCTCGTCATGCCGGAAAAAATGGCGCCGGAAAAGTTCGCACTGCTGCGCGGCTACGGTGCCGAGACCGTGACCGTCCCGAACGTGGGTGCCAACGATCCGGAAAGTTATTACAACGTGGCCAATCGGCTGGCTGCGGAAATTCCCGGATCGTTTCAACCGAACCAATTTGAGAATTCAGAGAACCCCGAAGCGCATTACATGTCGACCGGCCCCGAAATTTGGGACCAAACCGACGGCAAGATCGATTATCTCGTCGCGGGCATCGGCACTGGCGGCACGATCAGCGGCACGGCGCGCTATCTGAAAGAGAAGAATCCTGAGATCAAAATTATCGGCGCCGATCCGGAAGGGTCGATCTACACGCAAGGCGGTAAGCCCAAGTCGTATCTCGTCGAAGGGATCGGCGAAGACTTCGTACCGCCCACGGCCGACTTGAAGATCGTCGATCACGTCGTCGCCGTTTCGGATAAAGATTCATTCCTGATGTGTCGGCGGCTGGCACGCGAAGAAGGTTTGCTGATCGGCGGCTCGTGCGGCACGGCCTGTGCGGCGGCGTTGCGCGTGGCGGCAGGCTTGCCGGAAGGCAAGCTCGTGGTCGTGATTCTGCCCGACACGGGTCGCGCCTATCTCAGCAAGATCTACAACGACGAGTGGATGCAAAGCCACGGCTTTCTGCCGACGCCGGGGCACGGCAACACGCTCGGCGATGTGTTGGCGGCCAAAGGTGAGAAGCCCATGCTGCTGACGGTGCGTCGGGACGACACGGTACGCAAGGCGATCTCGATGATGCGCGAAAACGACATCTCGCAGGTGCCGGTCGCGGATGATTTCGGCACGATCGTCGGTTCGATCCAAGAGGTCACGGCGCTGCAGTTGGTCTATGACCGTCAGGATATCGATAAGGTCGTGATCGGCGACGTCATGGGCCGACCGCATCCGAAATTGGACCGCAGCGCCGAAATCGAACACGGCTTCAAGGCATTGTCGCTCGGCGCGTCGGCGATCATCGTGCGCGATAACGAACAACCGATCGGCCTTTTGACGAAGAGCGACTTTATTGCGTATCTCAGTGGTGACACGGAGACGAGCGTGACGAAGGGACCGGTTTCGGCGACGTAATAAACGTCAAAAAGTCGAATCGTCTAAAAATCAAAACGTGAAAACGCCAAATGCGTTGAGAAGCGCGGACGTTTCGAGTAAGGGAACGCGAAACGCTTTGTCGCAGAAGACTACGTCAGAGCCGCGTCGTTCCGACGCGAATAAACTCTAGGCGTGATTAAATTACGTTTGACGGATCGACAATAGCAGAGAATTGCAGAGCCGCGTCCTTTGGACGCATATGTCAAAACGCAAACAAGCACCATAACGTGAAATAGATATATGAGGATTGTTCCGATGAAATTCTCCACCAAAGCCATACACGCAGGCCAACCCGCCGACCCGGCGACCGGCGCGACGATCGTGCCGATTTATCAAACGTCGACCTACACACAAGACGGCATCGGCCAACACAAGGGTTTTGAATATTCGCGTACCGGCAACCCGACGCGACAGGCGTTAGAGACCTGTCTCGCATCGTTGGAAAATGCCGACTATGGCTTGTGTTTCGCCTCCGGAACGGCCGCCGCCGATGCCGTGATGAAGCTGCTCAACCCCGGCGATCATGTCGTGTGTGCCGATGATGTGTACGGCGGCACCTACCGCTTATTTGAATTGGTGCTGAAGCGTTACGGCATTGAATATTCGTGGGTCGACATGACTGACGCAACGAGCGTGAAGAGCGCGATAAAGCCGAACACGAAGATGGTGTGGATCGAAACACCGACCAACCCACTGCTGAATCTCGTCGATATTTCAGCCGTTGCTGCGCTGGCGAAAGCCTCAGGCGCGATCACAGTCGTCGATAACACATTCGCCAGCCCCTACCTGCAGCAACCCTTGGCGTTGGGGGCGGATGTCGTTTTGCACAGCACGACGAAGTACATCGGCGGCCACTCCGACGTCGTCGGCGGCTTCGTTGGCACGAGCAACAGCGGCTATCTCGAAACGATCAAGTATCATCAAAACGCGGTCGGCGGCGTGCCTGGAGCGTTTGACTGTTGGCTTACCATGCGCGGCGCCAAGACGCTGGCCGTACGCATGAAGCAGCATTGCGAAAATGCCCAGCGCGTAGCCGATTTCCTGGTCGAACACGAAGACGTCGAAAAGGTCGTCTATCCGGGCTTAGCGAGCCATCCGCAACACGACCTGGCAAAACGACAAATGTCGGGATTCGGCGGCATGGTCTCGTTCGTGATCAAAGGCGGCGAACAAGCGGCGCGGGCGATTGCCAACAAGACCAAGCTCTTCTCATTGGCCGAAAGCCTTGGCGGCGTCGAAAGCCTGATCGGCCACCCCGCCACAATGACACACGCCAGCATTCCTGTCGACGAGCGCGAAGCCCGCGGCATTACGTGGGGATTGCTACGCTTGAGTGTCGGCATCGAAGACGCGGACGATCTCGTAGCAGATTTGGAACAGGCGTTTGCAGCAGCACGGCAAGAGGCAGTGCCGGCGTAGCTGTCTTGAGAGTTAGGCCCAGAGGTTGTTACGCTCTCAAGCCCGCCATTAGGAATTGCAGTTATCGAAGCCGTCGCCGTGACCATTTTATTGGTCGCGGCGTAGCATCTCGATGCGCGCCCTGACATCCTGGACGGCCCCTGCTAGCGCTTTAACCAATTTCCCATCAAAGAAATATGCAATAGCTGGGACGTTCGATATTCCTATTTCAAGGGCTATCTCTAGATCCACATCGATGTCGATTTCGGCAAACGCGGCATCAGTTCCAAACTGAATTTCGGCCAGCTGCATCTGGCGTCGCGTGATCGCGCGATTCGCCCCATCCCATTCTGCGTCGAAATGGATAACCGCGAAGCGCTTAGACCTCACGAACGCTTCGAGGCGATCAGATCTCCAAGGTTGGACTTTCATATCAACCGGCCTCCCGTTATCGACTACAGGCGTGCATGGCATGCACGTCGGTTGATGCCCAGACAACCATAGAATGTCATCTGGTGATTATCAGGACTGCTGAACCGATCACGCATGAGAATCGATGAATTCTAGTCCTGCCGCATCTGCAACATGTTCCGTAAATGGGTCGCACGTCCGGCCATGCCAGCTTGATCATACATGGTGGCAGCTTGTTGAAGGAGCCACGTTACCCGTGGATGCGTGCCGCCTAGTCGCGTTTGCAAACGCTCTAATGCACGGTCGAACGATGCGGTGTCTAAGTTGCCAGATTCGCCCAGCGTTTCGACGAGCCTGATCATTGCATCGGCCTCCGCAATGCGCCAATGCCCCGGCGCAAGCGCACCTACGAATATGTTGCGAGCTAATTGTGCACTTTCGATTGCATCGTGCGGGGTAAGTGATATCAGTGCGACGCGTGCCTTTTCGACAGCGATTTCACCGAATGTCGGATGACCGGGTAGGAGCAGCGGCGCCAACATCAACTCCGCTTTTGACAGTGATGCGATCGCAGCATCAGACTCGCCGGATAACGTTAAAATGCGCGCGCGCGTTATATAAGCGCAACCCAAGGGGAACTCTTGCCCGGTTCCCTCAAGAGGCTCTTGTCGCGCGATGGCGTCGTCGATGAGCGATCGCGCATCTGCTTGCGCCCCGCCATAAAGTTTACAAAGCGCAAGACCGCGCAGGGCGCGGCCTGCATACGCCCCACCGATTTCTGGATACGTTGCCTCGATCTGTTGCCGTGCTTGAATAAACGCGTCGCTCGCCTCGGCAATCTGCCCCGCATCGATTAACGCCCAGCCGAGGCTGCACGGTAGCCAACACGCGCGCTTGGGGTCAACGTCTGCGTTTGCAGAAGCGTCTATCGCTTGTTGAATCCAGTTGATGGCCTCATCTGCGCGGCCACCGTATTCTCGTGCCAATTCGCCCAGCTCTTTCATCGATTCTGCCGTCGCCGGATGGTTCACGCCGAAATCATCGCGCCGCAATCGGTACGCCTGTCGCAGATGCGCTTCGGCATCGGCAAAGCGACCGTGGCGACGCAGTACAAAGCCAACTAGCGCGTGCGCGTCGGCTTGTAAATCGGGATGCGGTGCGAGGTCATTTGGGATTCGATGGGCGGTATATGCGACGGCGTCGAGAAAGCTCATCGATGCGCCACCAATTTCGGGGTCGGCGCCGAAAACCGTTGCCTCAAGGAACTGCGTCATCGCTCGCGCACGGGCGGCGTCGCTAAGGGCCTGTTCCCGCGCGTGCTTCGCGTTATTGAGTGCCAGCGACGTCAAAACGAGTGCTGTAATGATCGCAACGCCCGCCGCTGCGATGCTGATGGTTGCGATGCGATGCCGCAGTGCGAATCGCGTTGCGACATACCAGCCGTTTCTGCCGCGTGCTTCAACCGGTAGGCCGTCTCGCCAACGGCAAAGGTCGTCGCGCAGCGCGCTAACCGATGCGTAACGCTGCATCGGATCTGCGTTTAGCGACTTCATTACCACGGTTTCAAGATCGGCCGGCAGAGATGGATTGTGTTCGCGTAGGTGAATTGGTGCATCGCGTTCCAGCGTCAATATCGCTTGCGATAGTGATTGACCGCGAATGTCGTAAGGCAGTTGTCCGCTGAGCGTTTCGTAAGCGAGTACGCCCAATCCGTACACATCGGTGCGCGTGTCGATCTCGCCGTTGCGACCGGCAAGTTGCTCGGGGCTCATATAGGCCAACGTTCCCAAGAGGGATTGGGTTGCACCATTGCCGTCGAATGCCGTCGTCAAGTCGCCATCTTGTTCAACCGCCTTGGCAATCCCAAAATCGACCAAGATGGCTCGGCCCTCACCGTTAATGAGAACGTTGCTCGGTTTCAAATCGCGATGGATGATTCCGCGCTGATGGGCATGTTCGACGGCAGCGCAGATTTGCATTAGCAGCGCCACGCGGTCCCGCACAGACAGTGAATGTGCCTTGAGATATTCGGCTAAAGTATCACCCTCGACAAATTCCATCACGAAATATGGACGGCTGCTCGTTCCGTGTGCGGTGTCGGTGATGCCCACGCTAAACACGCGCGCGATTCCGGGGTGAGATAGCTGCGCTAATAACTCCGATTCGCGATGGAAGCGTTGTAACGCTGCTTCGTCATGAGTGCCTTGGTGAAGCACTTTGATAGCGACGTCGCGCGCGGGATTTGTTTGCCGTGCGCGATACACGACGCCCATCCCGCCGCGGCCGATGACTTCTTCAATTTCGTAGTTGCCGATCTCGCGTGGGGTCGTTTCGGATATAACGCGGCCCAGTTCCCGCGCGGCGCGCGGTGCGAGCGGCTCTTCTGAATCATGGGCGAGCAAACGGTCGACATATGCACGAAGCTTCATATCTGCGCCGCAGCGCCGAGTGAGGAACGCCTCACGCTCGGTCAGATTCATGCCGACGGCAGCACCGAAGATCTCCGAAGCGCGTTCGTGTCGTTCGCGATTGGTCATGCATCAAGACCTTCGAGGCGGGCACGAAGCCATGCGCGTGCGATGCGCCAATCCAACTGGGCCGTGCGTTCCGAGAGATCGAGCGCGCGGGCGGTATCTTGCACGCTGAGCCCCGCGAAAAACCTTAATTCTACCAATTGAGCTTGTCGGGGGCTTATTTCCGCAAGTGCTACAAGTGCTTGATCCAAATCGAGCAAGGCGGCGGCATCCATTACCGTTGCGTCGGAAAACGTATCCATCATGACTTGCTGGCGGTCGCCGCCCCGCTTGGCGGCGGCTTTTCGGCGTGCGTAATCGACGGCGATATGGCGCATCGCTTTCGCCGCCACGGCGTAAAACTGACCGCGGCTGCCCCACCCATCTGAAGGATTGGCGAATAACTTTAAATACGCTTCGTTGACGAGGACGGTCGCGTGAAGCGTGCCTGCCGCTTGCTCGTTCCGTAATTGGGCATTGGCCAATCGCTGTAAATGAGGCTCGACCACACGCAGCGCTTCTTCACGAGCTTCGTCGTCGCCGCTGGCAGCACGCGCGAGTAAATGGGTCAATGCGGTAGTCGGAACAGGTTCTTGCATCGCAATTGATTATACCACAAGCGGTTAGCGATTTGCTGGCCTACATAGGTTGAATGACGGCGTAGCAGGAAAATTGGGATTTCTCAATTTTTTTGCGCCCTAACTACGCCGTTTACGTCCCTAGCGATAGACCACGACTGCCAGAGTCCCGACGGCGACCGACGGGATTGGGGTTATTGAAAGAATGCAAAAAAGCGAGGACTAGCAAACGTGAAGCGAAGAATCAATCCGACGTTGAAGCCCGGCCATGTTGTGTTGCTGCTGTTGATCTCACCTCTCTGGATGGGGCAAAACGGCCCCGAATGCGATTGCGACATTGTCGAGGTATTTAGTGGAGCCACACCCGATCAAATTGGCGATCGGGGGGCATGTTGCACCGATCTAATGGGCTGCAGCGATGAGGTGTTCAGGGTTGACTGCAGTGGAGAGAATCAAGATTTTTTCCTAAATCGAACATGTGGACAGATCGACTGCGACACAGGATTTATTGCACGGCCCTGCTGCTTCGATGACGGCACGTGTGAACTTGTGTTCGGCGACTTCAATTGTGACGGGACATTCCTATTCGGACAATCATCCTGCAACGATTGTGGTGAGGGCACGACCGACGTCACCGAGCAAGCTTGCTGTCTATCGAACGGTGAATGCGTGGTAGAAACCGAGGCCGATTGTCGGGCTCGCGATGGTGAGCCACAAGGCGCGACCATCGATTGCGACGAGGCGAATTGTAGTGAGAGTTTGTCCAACGAATTTGGTTGCTGCCTATCCGACGGCACAACCTGCCAAAACCAAACGATGGAAGACTGTATGGCTGCAGGTGGCGTTCCTTCCACACAATTGTGCGACAACATTCCGGATTGCGGCGTGTTCGTCGATGGTCCCTGTTGCATCGGGACCAATTGCCAAGTTCGATCGAAATCAACCTGTGATGCATTGGGCGGTACATTCGAAGGCGGCAACGAAGTCTGCGAAGGGAATACCTGTTCTTAACACCAAATGGACGCGAGGAGCCTGTTGAGATTCCTCTTGCCATGACGCGATCTGCGCTGCCATGCTCGGGCATGGCAGCGCGATCATTTCCTCTGTCAACGCATTCCGATTCAAAGTACCACTCTCTTTCCAGTCTAAATAGTATCATTCGCACGAAAATCCCAGTCGCCGGTGACTAGTCAATACAACAGTAGGTCGCTTATGCTACGGCGATGACACGATGCGGGAGTTGTAATCAGCCGATCCCTGACGACAGCAGGCTTTGCCCCTATTGCGGTCGCGCCGTGGCATCAATCAACAGCACCGCTCGACCGACCGACCTTGGCGAAACCGTCGACGCTGCCACTGACGTCACCGTGACGACGCCCGGTGCGTCCCCTACGAATCGGTTACATTCCAAATCAGACTCCGACGTGCACGGTCGTTTCCTTCCCGGAACCGCGTTGACGGATCGCTATCGCATCGTCGGCTTGCTCGGCAAAGGCGGCATGGGCGAGGTGTATCGCGCCGACGATCTCGAACTTAATCAATCCGTCGCGCTCAAGTTTCTCCCCAGCCACTTTGCACAAGACGCCGCAAGACTGCAGCGGTTTCGCGCGGAGGTTCGAACCGCTCGACAGGTGTCGCATCCGAATGTCTGTCGCGTTTATGACATTGCGACGTTTGGCGACGATGTTTTCCTTTCGATGGAATACATCGATGGCGAAGACCTGTCGTCGGTGTTGCGCCGTATGGGGCGACCGTCGGAAGAAAAAGCCATCGAATGGGCGCGACAGATTTGCATGGGTTTAGCTGCCGCGCATGAGAATCGCGTGTTGCATCGCGACCTTAAGCCCGCGAACGTGATGATCGACGGGCGCGGCCGTGCACGGTTGACTGACTTCGGTCTGGCAGGTGTCGAAGAAGAGTTCGCCGGCCGTAAGGACCATGCAGGCACGCCAGCTTATATGGCTCCAGAGCAATTGATCGATGGCACAACCACGGTCAAAAGCGATATTTATTCGCTTGGCTTGGTGCTATATGAACTGTTTACCGGCAAGCGGGTATTCGATGCGGATTCGGTGGACGAACTGCTACGCATGCGTCGCTCCGATACATTTGCAACGCCTCAGAGTGTAAGCGGTCAAATCGATTCAGCCATCGAGCGCGCGATATTACGCTGTTTAGAGCGCGACCCGAGTCGACGCCCGGATTCCGCGTATGAAGTACTCGCCGCCCTTCCCGGTGGTGATCCGTTACAAGCGGCACTGGCGGCAGGTGAAACGCCATCCCCACAAATGGTAGCCAATGCGGGGGCAGCCGGTGCACTGCGACCGAGGACGGCAATCATCTGTCTGATTCTTTTTCTGTTGCTTGCGATTGTCAGCGTTCCGTTGACGAGTTTGATTTGGCATGATGTGCCGCTTGAGAAACCCCCGGCAGTGCTTGCAGAAAAAGCACGATCGATATTAGCGCTATTAGGCTTGAATCATGCCGATATGGACGAAGCCTATGGCTTTACGCAGGCTCATTCTGAATTTCGTGCATCCGACGCGGAATTTAAGCTAACGGAAACTCAACGTGAGCAGATGCGGGCGCATCGTCCTCCAACCATCCACTTTTGGTATCGTACCAGCCCGAGCGCACTCGTGCCGGTTTCCGCCAAAGCCCGCATTTCAACAGAGGACCCGCCAATGAATGTGCCGGGCATGGTCACGGTCTTGCTCGATCCCCAAGGGCGCTTGGATCGGATGATCGCGGTGCCGGCGAAACAGCATCATCAACCAACAGCAGAACTGGATACCATTGATTTCGAATGGTCGATGTTCTTCGCCGCCGCCGAATTACCACCTTCGAAATTTCGCTCTGTCACTCCCAAATTGACGCCACCCCATTTTGCCGATGATCGTCGAGCGTGGGTCGGGAGCTATCCAGATTTCCCCGACGTACCCATTCGCATTGAAGCCGCTGCGTTTCAGGGGCGCCCTACATATTTTGAGATAATGAATGACGGCGATCGAAAGGCAGGCACAACTGTTACAACAATGCCGAACCAAATCGGCATGCAGGTTATTATGCCCGTCTTCATCGTACTAATTGTGTCAACGGCAGTCTGGATGGCGCGTCGAAATATGCGTTTGCATCGTGTTGATTATGCCGGTGCCAATCGTTTCGCGCTTGCCTTGTTTTTAGCGGGCGCCACGGCATTCATTCTAACAACCAACCATTCATTAAACATGCGTTTCGAAGTTGAAAAAGTTATGGTGAACATAGCGCTTGCGATGTTTGCAGCTGGCATGGTTTGGCTTTTCTATCTCGCGCTTGAGCCATACGTACGGCGACGGTGGCCCGAGACGCTCATTACGTGGACCCGAATCCTGGCCGGAAAATTCCGGGACCCGCGAGTGGGGCGCGATCTACTAATTGGTGGCATCGTAGGCCTGTTGCAGCATCTAGTTTTTGAAGGCATGTTGATTGTCAAAACTGAATTCTTCGGCGTGTCGATCCCATTCAACAATTTTGGGTCATACCATACGTTCCTCGGTGGTCGATATCTGGTTGGTGAACTCTTCCTGCCACAAGTTATCACCCTTCCTATAGTGGTTCTTATGGCGCTATTTATTTTTCGAGTCGTCTTGCGGCGCGATTGGGCGGCGGCAGCGTTTTTCGTCGTGTTGACCAGCCTACCCGAGTTTCTGACTGACTGGTCTGACCACGGCCCAGCAGTCGGCATATTACGGCTTCTTTCCTGTACCGCCGATCGGCTGTTACTGATTTTTCTAATGCTTCGTTTCGGTTTGTTTGCCGCCATTGCGGCCGTGTTTATTCATCAGATCTATCACCGGGTTCCGATCACGCTCGACCCGAATGATTGGTATTTTAGCCTCGGTATGTCGCCTCTCCTCATTGTCATCGGTTTAGGCGTCTATGGATTCTATGTCTCGCTTGGCGGACGAACTTTGCTAAAAGACGATGTGCTGGACGGCTAGGGCATGAGATTTTTTGCTGGTAAATATACGTCCTGCAATACCTACTGCAAGGTGTGACTAGATCGCGTGCTTTTTATAATGATCTTGAAATGGTTAAGTCGGCCTTCGCATCTTCACTCAAGAATAAAAATACCGACACCCCCTTTGCACTTTTCGCTGGCAAAAGGGGGCACGATTCATCCGCGCAGTTACTCTTCAAATAGGAATAATCGCTCGGGCGTTTGTAGTTCGTCCGCTTCGTTTACGCGGTCGGCTTGAACCGTGCCGCTACTGAGCTGGCTGACATTGTCGATCGTGTAAATCAGGTTACGAGTACGGTCTGCCGCGTACATGCGATCGTTCGCATCAATGACGGCCGAGTCGATTCGGACGGCATCCTGAATCGTTAATTCAAGGTCGGGTGCCGGGCTGCCATCCACGGTCGAGGCGTCATTCCAGATTCGAACCGAATCATCTTCGTTTGCGACAATCAGCCGTCCCATCGAGTCGATCGAGATGCCCGGTTCATCGATCATCGGGCTGGTGAACAGGCGGTCAGCCGTAAAGTCGCTCGTATCCAACGTCGAGGCATTCTCAAAGATGAGCACATTTTCGCGGCTCACCACGTAGAGCGCCCCGCCGAAGAATCGCATTTGCTCCGCATCGAACGCGTTGTCATTGGTGCCGATGGTGCGGCTGGGTTGCACATCGCCATCGAATGCGAGATTCGAAACGTTGTCGAACACGAGAATCTCATTGCTGGTTGCGTCCTCGCTGACAAAAAGAATGTCGTTCTCGGCGTCGTAGGCGACGTCCACGGGCGTGCTGATACCCGACTCGGCGCCTTCGACAATGCGATCGGCGGCGCGCGGGCCGGTGGCTGTAAACGCATTCTCAAAAATCGAAATGCCCGCACTGTTGGCGACGATCAGAATGCCTGCGGGCGTAACGATCGCATCTTTCGGGCTAACGATTTGGCCGCCGAGACCCAATTCCAGTTCAGTCGTCGGCGTCACACCGGCACCGTTAAGTGCCCCCGGATTGGCAAAGGTCAATAAGTTCGTGTTGGGCGAAACGACAAACAGGGTGCGCGGCGTGGTACCGCCGCCGCCCATAGGCATGCCGTTCTCACAATCGGCACCGGCGAAAATCGCGATGCAACACATACATCCAACGAAACTCGAAGCCTGACGAATCGATACTTTTAACATCAATCTCTCCCTACGGACGACCATCACCTTGGTTCGCGCTGGCGACGACGTCGTCGCGACAACAAACGCGAGAAACTACCGATCCCGCGCGCGAATGGCAAACCGCCTCTTTCGATCCAAGGCGAGATGGGCAGCACCGAATAAGACGGATTGGCATCTATGGCGGCTATTGAGAAATTTAAACAATTGTCAGCACGATATGCCTGATTCAAACCAATTGATTACGCGCAAGCACTATTGGCCGAACCCATCCCCTCAATATATGGACTCATTTTCTTCAATTGAGATTATTCGGCGGGCACTTCCATTTTTGGAAATGGAAAATCGAACGTTGGAAATGGTACCTATTCACTACGAATCGGGACGCCGTGGCTCGCCCGTCTCTCAACTCCGGAGAACCATCCACCAGTAGTCGTCGGCAATATGTTTCGACCAAACGACCACTCCATATTTCGTCGCAAATGGGAGTTTGTCTTCGTCCTTCACCTTGCAGATCACTTCAGCATCGAATCCGGAATAGGAGCGCGTATAGAACAGGTTACCCTCATACTGCCAAACAGATTCAATTGACTTGGTAAGAATCGGAGGAACCGCGCCTCCCTCATCAACATATTCACGAAAGCGTTGAAGATCGCGATCCAGGCTCGAGCTATCTAAGCCAGACCATAACTTACCGACGTCGTCCGGCATTGGTGAATATCGTTGATACCCCTTATACGCCGCCGCACAGACCAGAAGCGAGACCAAGGTCCATAGCACAACAGGCTTGGCCTTATTGTTCGAACGCGATGGTGGGCCGCTTTCCATTGGATGCTTTTTCTCATGCCTTTTGGTAATGAACGATCGATTTCTGGCAAGATTGTTTCGCTTGTTTTCGCTGGCCCTATCGCGACGCAAAACTCACTCGCGATGAAACGCCCCATTCCGCAAGAAATAATCCACCTGCTCAGCAGTATCTTCGCGCAACACGATAAACGTATGAATCCCCGGAACCACGATGTGGTCTTTTTCGCCGTCGAGGTGCGTATCGTCTAAGTCAACGCGACCGTCATTGGCGGCAGCGATGATGCCGATATCGATATTTGCCGGTACGCCCATTTGGTTAACGACGCTGTTCTCGTCGTTGGAAAGTTCCTGCAACGGTTTGACCACGTCACCGAGCAACGGCGTCCAAAACGCCGCGTCGGCGGAACCTTTGTTGGGTGGTGCCAGCATCACGATGCGACCGGGCTTGGTTGGCGGTTCTTTCACCAAGGCCGCGCGGATGATGATGTTGCCGAGGCTATGGCCCACGTAATGAATTTTCTCAACGCCCTCGTCGGCTTCGATCTGGTCGAGAAACGCTTGGAACGCTCCGGCGTGGCCGTCGATCGTGTCGCCGAAACTGCCGTAGCCCCAGTTCTCCACACGATACCCGTCGTCCTCCAGCCGCCCTGCCAAGATCGACATCGAAACCGACGTGCGCGCCAGCCCATGCACGAGAACCACGACTTCCGAGCCCGTGCCGCCCGTGGGATGGGCGACGGCCGATCGATACTGCATTGCAATCACCACCACCCCGACGCACAAGGCTGTGGCCGTTGCGATGAGGAATCGTCGGCGCGTTATCAATTTCCGAGGTCGCATCGATTAACCCACTTGCGAATCAAAAATGCCGAAGCTTGTCATGCTCATGTTAAACGAATTGGCACCTCCATTCTTTCGAAATTGCCCAATCCGGGCCATACACTCACTGTGCCAGCAACAATGTGGCAAAATCGGCGATTTCCAGATCGGCGGCGCATAGCTGCTGCGGACTGCCGAGACCATCCACGACAGCCATAATGTAATCGTCGATGTCGCTGCCGTTTATCAACCCGTTAAGATCGACGTCGCCTTTTAGGCAGGTCGTTTCGTTGAGTGTGTAAAGTCCGCCGACAAACATGCGAACGCTCGCATCCGAACATACGCCGATTGCTGTTTGTCCGACGACCTGAATCGAATCATTGTTATCGTCGATTGCGCCGCCGGCAGAAATGATGTTACCCGCGTAACCGATCGATACGACCATGCAAGTCGCGCCCATCAGGCACCACGCGATTATTCGGTGGAGTCGTTTGTTTTGCTTATTCATGATGAAACCCCATTTGTTGAGGGTGAATCTTTAATTACGTCCCGTTCAACCATATCCATTACGGCTCAATCAACGCGGTACCTGTTTCGCACAAGTAGATCCCCGGCTTATCGAACACAAATCCTGAGGGCGGGTTGTACGTGCCGTCCACGAAGTAAAACACACTGTTTGGCGGTGATACCGCTTGTGCCAACGGCAGCGAATCCAACGGGAGGTTGCACGACCCTGTTCCCAGAACGAATGCAGATGGCGTTAGATAAATGTTCCGGCCGGTAATGCACGACTCGACCACCAATGGCGGACCGCTACCACGCGGCATACCGATTTCGTCCTGAATGCGCGCCCATTGGCGTGCAGTGATACACGGCTGGCTATCGAGTTCGATTCGGCGGCGTTCGAGTTCCTGCATGGCTGCAGGCGAACCGTCGCCCATCAGGCCGACGCCGGGTTGCAGATTGGCCCATTCGTTGTAGTCGTCCAGTTCGGTCAGGTTTCCCGTTTCATCGCACCAGCCGCCGCCGTCGCCGTTGATGTCTTTGACCACGCTGGCGCCGAAAACACCCGAACAATTCCAATCGACGGGCGTCATTGTTGTGCCGAGCGTTTCATCGAGATCGTTCTCGTCGAGGTCGCACATGCGACCGTGCGAAAAATCGATGTCTTTGAACAACGCTTCGTCGGGAATGAGTCCCATCATCAACGCCTGCGTCCGAACGCCGACCAATTGATAGCGATACGACATAACGCTTGGCAGATTCGGTACGAACGGGCCGACGTAATCCGGGTCACCGTTGTCGCTATTGCTGGAGCAATTCATCGTGCCGCAATGGCTCAATCCCAGGTTGTGGCCAAATTCATGAGCCAACGTGGACGCTTGCACGAACTCGGTGCCGGTGCCGCCATCAAAGTTGCCGAGCGTGACGATGAGATTCTGACCGCCATCGGATCGACCGGAACTGCCGGTGGTCACGCAAACGGGCGGATCGGCGGAATTTAGAGACTGATACTGATGCGCGAAGATGCAATAGAACCAAGGCGGATCATCATCGGCATGATCGAAGTTGGCATCCTTAATCGACGCGAACGAGCACGAGTGGCCGTCGTACGTCCAAAAGCTACCGCAATCATCGGGATCCGCACGCAGTGGTGAGCAATGCGTGATCTCATCGTCAAGATCGATAATCAGGGTATGCCCCTGACAGGCAAACATTTCGATGACCGTGTCCAACACGAGTTGGCTCGGTTGATGATCGTGGGCACCGTCGGAGCCCATATAGTCGATCTCGATGCGGAACGTTTCGCCGTGACTATTGGATGAGATCAATGCAATACTTGCCGCGGCTATGGCCGTCGAAAAAATGAACTTTGATTTTCTATTCATAGTTTGTCTCCAATTACTGGCTAGTTGTTACTGAAGACTCACGAGAACGAGGACCAGACCATCCTTAGGTGCCGTCATGGCTTTGCCGATGATCGCGCCTTGGGCAGCGGCGTAGTCCGTCACTTTCATGCAGCAACCGGCTCGATTGGCCGTCGTCAAAAGGTCGCCGGGCACAATGCTGCCCGCCGATTCGTCCACCTTGCAATACACGCGGCCGGTGAGTGCAACGGGATAGCGACCGTCAGCGACGGTGCCGCGTTGCCCCATCATCATGCCGGTCTTCACGCCACCGGCACCGCTCACGATGCCCGCCACGGTGCGATCATTCGCTTTCGACGAAAGCACGAGTCCACCCGGATTCGCTGGATCGATACAGACGACCATGCCCGGTTCGATGCGTCGCCGCTTGCTCGAACGAATCTCGAATTGTTCTGACAAGTCGCTCCCACCGGTGATCTGCAGCTCTTCAGTGATAACGCGACCGTCACCATTGACGTCGGTATCGAGCGTGATGCGAGGCGTGCCAGACGCATCGCGCAATTCGAGCAGCGCGCCGCCATTACCGAGTTGATTGGCTTCGAGCACGACCGTCGTTTGACCATCGTCACGGTTTAGCGTTAGCTGCCCACCCGAGTTAAGACCACGGGCATCGAGTATCGCGCCGGCATTGTTTCCGTTATTGAGCTGCAGGTAAGCCCCCGCGCCGCCGCCGTCTGCATCGAGTATGACGCTTTCGAAATTACCGCGACGTACTTCGATACGCCCGGCCCCGTCGTCGTCATTGTCGGCGTCGAGAATGATGCGTGAGTGGTTACCATCATGAACGATCAAGCGAGGACTATCGCTATCATCGGCGAGCATGGAAACGGCTGTGGTTCCGGAGGCATCGCGCAGGTACATATCCGGATCACCGTTCGCTCCGGAGCCATTGAGACGGAAGATTTCCGAGTCGTTTCCACGCCAAATGCGAATTTCCGGATGACCGTTGGCCACGCCGGCATCGAAGCGCATCGATTCACGTGCACCGTTGCCAATGGAAAATCGCGCCCCGCTTACACCGTCGTCGCCATCGGCGAGAAGCGTACCGACGCCGGTTGCGTCGAATAGAATTAACTCACCGGCGTCGTCGGCGTCACCGTCGAGTTGTGCGGTTTCGATTCCGGAGTCGTTGTACAGATTGATCCCACCGCCCCCGCCGTTGCCGTTGGCCGTCACGCGTACGGTTGTGTTAAACCGATCGCCCATCGTGAGCAGTGCCGAACCGTTACCGCTCTCATCCGCGGTGAGGAAGAACGTGCTTGTTCCGCCCGTGTTGTAACCGCGAATCGCGCCGCCAGCGGCCCCATTTCCGGCAGTGGATTGATCGCCATCGAGACTGAGGCCTAGGTCGCCGCTGGCTTGATAAATTTCCATGAAGCCGCCGCCGCTGAACGAACTACCGAGCAACGTCGTGCGACCGCCGCCGAACGTTTCCAGCCGCCCGCCCGCCGGGTCGGCGAACATGCGGGCGAAGGTGGATTCGCTGAGCGCGTCGTACACTTCAACTTCGTTGCGCGCCGCGACGCGCCCCGAAGTGGCTGATGCGACAATCGACGGGAAGCCCGTGGTCGTGTCGTTAAGCTGAAAAAGACCGCCGCCCAAATCACCGACGAGCCGACCCGCCATGCTGCCACTGGGGTCGAACACTTGCACAAAACCGTCGGCGTCGGCACGAAAGCGCGTCGTGCCGTTGTTGTTGGCTTCGATCGTTCCGGTCGCGCCGTCGAGATTGATCGAAACCGTACCGTTGGCACGATGCACGACCATCGACCCCGCGCTGTCGGTATCGCCCAGCACCACATCGTCGGTAAGTTCTTCGTTCTCAACGCGGTCAACGCGAAATGCATGCGGAACGGAAACGAGTGGAATTCGGGGCGTCATTTCTACGCCGCCGTTCACACTGACGCCCAATTCGCGCGCACCGCCGTCCCATGTCGTGCGCGAAACCGGGATCATGACATTGACGACGCCGTTGGTGACAATCGTCGCAATCGGAATTGGCCCTTCAACCAACCCGACACCGGTTTGATAAATTCGGAATGTGAGGTTCGCCGGACCGTCTGGAACCGGATCGCCGCCCGGTTCGGTCAGTAGCGCCTGAAAGCTGATACGCGATGTATCTGGAGCAAAGATCGGGTCGGCGACGAGCGATTGCGCCGAACTTGCCAATAAGAAAAATGTAACCAAACCCAATCTTCGACGCGACGTTTGCTGCTTGTTCATGTTGCGTTTTCCTTTGCAAAAAAGAAATGGGATAATTCAAATTCAATTTGCGCTAGCAATTGAAGATTGCCTACGAATCTGGCGCGGTCAACAAAACCCTATTTCGAAATTTCCGGTCTCCGTGGGAATCCAGAAGATAGAATTGCGCTAACTCACATCCGATCAAATCAGGCCGATCTGCCAATTCGCGCAATCAACGTGTAGTGTTTTGAGAGCCAGAGCCGTAAGAACACACCAACTCGCGTAGTAGACGGCCCTGTCTGATAAATGGCCAGAAAAAAATTGAAAATCTCATCTAAAAACATCAGAGCCCGGATGAATACGCACGCATTGATCTGATGATTGGATTTTGTCGTGCACCGAATCTCGCCGGAATGGAGTACCCCACAATTTTTTCTTTCTCTACCGTGGGGTAACCTGATGTCGCGCCATTGTATCTCCGACAGGCGGCAGCAAGGTCGCCGGGAGCTTCCGAAAATGACGGCATCGAGTATCGGAGTTTGTCCGAGCATGACCATCGCAGATGACACGCCCGTCGCGAATGATGCGGCGCTGGAGGTAGCGTTTACGCGCTGCGGGCCGGCCCTGTATCGCTTCGTGGTGGTGCGCGTCGGCGATCAACATCTCGCTGACGATCTCATGCAGCAGTTGTGGCTGGCGGCGGTGAATGCGACCGACCGCGTACCCGCAGCGGAGTTGGAATACTGGCTCCGCGGCGTGGCTCGCAATTTGGTTCGCAATCATTGGCGCACGCAGGCACGACGACCGCAACATATTCCGATGCCCGATGCCGACCTTGCGGCGGAGTTGTCACGCCGCCTGATTGAGGAAGACATTCCGGATGACGTGCTCTCTCGCAAGGAAGCGCGCGACCAATTGTTGCTCGCGTTAACTGCGCTGGAGGCTGTCCATCAGGAGATCGTGATGGCACGCTACTTCGAAGGTCAATCGCTAAGCAATTTGGCGCAGTGTTTCGATGTAAGCGAACGTGCAATTGAAGGACGGCTATACCGTGCCCGGCAGGCGCTGCGAACGGCGCTGACCGACGAAGGCCACTGAAGGTAAGACTCATGACTGACATGAATCAAACACCACACGACGATCGACAAGACGAGCAGATCGACCGCAACTTGCAATCGATCGCGCGTCATCTGGAGCTTCCGCAGGAACCGAGTCCGTTACAGCAGGCCCGTTGGCGAAACGCCGCGGCCCCGGAGAAAGGCATTCTTGGTATGAAGCGAAAGAACTTTTGGCGTGTATTGGGTGCGGGCAGTGCGCTGGCCGCGTGTATTACGATCGTCGCAGTAATGGCCGGCGGCACGCAGCGCGTGAACGCCGCACAGATTTTCGCCGAACTGCGCGAGTCGATTCGGCGCTCGCTTTGGATCGAACTTGAAGATGTGCAGGCCGAAGGCATCACCGCCAACGGTCGCATGCTGATCGTGTTTTCGGATGACGTGGTCGATAACGGCGCGTCGCCAACGGAAGCCAACGGCGTGGACGCCAGCTTCTTCGATATGCGCGTGACGGCGGATGACAATCACCCGGACGTGCCGGGGCTCGATATGGAAGTCGCACTCGCCATGGTGCCCGATGCCGGTTGGGCGTTTTTGCAGGCACACGCGCTACCGACCAACCTGTTAAGCGAAGTGCCGATGGCAGCGTTTTTCGCCCCCGCATTCCAGAGCGGCGTGTTGATTGATCTGGCATCGTTCGGTGGTATGGATGGAGTGAACCTCAGCGCGTCGAGCAATTCGGGACCAAAAGCGAAGTTTTTCATTCGCACAGGTGGCAGCGACGAGAACGACGAAAGCGAATCACAGACCGAAAGTACCGACGAAGAGTTAGATACGTTGTTTGAGTTCTCGTTTCAAACAAGTCCGGAAGCGGGTGATGACCCGACTGTCGATATCGCCAATGACGTGATTCACGAATCGATGTTCGGCTCCGGCCTAAGCGCCCACGCAGACACGCCCGAAATGCAGGCCGCGCTCGATGCACACATGGCGATGGTCGAGAATTTTCTCTCCGGTCGCTTCTCGCAGGAAGATATGGAAACCTTCATCGGACTGATCGAAGATTCGGCGGATGTAACGACCGTGACGCGACTCAATTCGGGGGCGTACTTACTTAATGCGTCGGGCTTTGAACTCTCCGGCGAGTTGCAAGCCGATGTCGATATGTCGCTCGAAGTGGAGTACCGCGAAGGAGCCGGAATCGATCGAATTGAACTGGTTAATATCGGTGAAGGTGCGGGCCGTATGCGGCTGGCCTTCTCCGAAGACGACGCGACCAACGCCGTGTTCGATCGCACACCATACGGCAATCGGCAGGGCGTTCGGTTAATCAATGAGTTGAGCGATTTCTTTGGTGCGGGCAACAACTAAACCGGCACGCAAAGCAAGATGAGAAGAAAGCTGATTACCCCATCGCGTCCGAACCGCGCGATGGGGCTTTTCTTTTGATCGAGATTATCCGACTGTAGCGGCGCCTTGCTGATTGGATGCACGCTTAAACGTTTGCGCCGCCTGCACCAACCCTAGAAACAACGGATCAGGCCGCAACGGACGGCTCGTTAGTTCCGAGTGAGCTTGCGTTGCCACAAAGTACGGATGTTTATCCATCGGCAACTCGAGGATTTGCATGATCGGGTAATCCGGCGCGCGACCGCTGAAGATCAGGCCGGCAGTCTCAAGCGAGTCGATATAACGCGGATCGACTTCGTATCGATGACGAAACCGCAAACGCGTTTCGGCTGCATTGTTGAACAGTCGCGCGGCCAACGTATCGCGCGACAGCACCACATCCTGACCGCCCAACCGCATGTTTCCGCCCAGGCCTTCGATCTCCTTTTGTTCGGGAAGAATATCGATGACGGCGTTCTCGCAGTCCTCGTCAAACTCGGTCGAACCCGCCAGTTCGAGTCCGCCGACGTTGCGCGCGAACTCAATGACGGCCAATTGAAAGCCCAAACACAAACCGAGAAACGGCACGCCATGCTTACGGGCGTGCGAAATCGAGGCGATCTTGCCTTCGATACCGCGTGAGCCGAACCCACCAGGCACGATCAGGCCGTGCATACCGCGCATGGTTTCGGCGACCTTGTCTTCGCTAATCTCTGTCGCTTCGAGCCATTCGATTCGCACGCCGACGCCGACCTGCGTGCCCGCATGTTCTAACGCTTTAATGACACTGGCGTAACTGTCACGCACCGACGTGTACTTACCCGCGACGCCGATAACGACTTCATCCGTCGCGGCACGCAAGCGCGACAGATAGCCATCCCATTCATTCTTGGCCTTGGCTTCCTGCTCGGGATGCAGCCGATCTTCGAGCCCCAGGATGCCGACGACCTGCTGATCGAGGCCTTCCTGTCGAATCATTTCAGGTATGACATAGACCGACTCACAGTCATGCATACTGAATACGCGTTTGTAGGGAACGCTCGAATACATGGCGATCTTTTCGCGAGCCTTTTGCGTGACCTCATGCTTGGCGCGGCATGCGATGATGTGCGGCTGGATGCCCGCTTGTGTCAGCTGCTTGATACCGAGTTGGGCGGCCTTCGACTTCTGCTCGCCGAGCGATGGCGGCTCTATGACGTACGTCAGCGCGACCCAACAGGCACTTTGCGGCCCTTCTTCGAATGCCAATTGCCGCAGCGCTTCAATGAAATACGCATTTTCAACGTCGCCGACCGTACCACCGATTTCGATGAACACCACATCGGCGTCGGACTGAACGGCCAACTCACGCAGCTTGCGCTTCACTTCCCCAGTGACGTGCGGAATCATCTGCACGTCGCGTCCGAGGTAACCACCCCGCCGCTCTTTTTCGAGAACCGCCGTGAAGATCTGACCGCTGGTGGAAAAATTCTTCCGCGACATGTTTTGATCGAGCATGCGCTCGTAGGTGCCCAAATCCATGTCGCATTCCATGCCGTCGTCGAGGACGAACACCTCGCCATGACGAAACGGGTTAAGCGTGCCCGAATCGAGGTTGAGGTACCCCTCCAACTTGATCGGCGCGACCGTGAGCCCTTTGTCTTTCAGCACCTTGGCAAGGCTGCTGGCGAAGATTCCTTTGCCCAAGCCGGACATCACCGTGCCGAACACACCGACATACCGCGTCTTACCCGGTCGATAACCGGATGGCATGGGCGTGTAAAATTCGGTGTCATCAGACGAATGGGCAACGGACGCGAGAAGATTCTTCGCGGTCATGGGCGGCTCCGGATGGTGGCGGGAATCAGGCTGGTACCGGCGGCAGCCAGCGGACGTGGGTATCGCGTTGGGTTAACCAACTGGGGCATCGGTAAAGTATAACCGATGCGTCAACCCCCGGTAGCGTCGGAACCGGGCTCGTCATTCGCCGGCTGCTTATTGGTCGGTTGAAGGTCATTCCACTTGGCTTTCTCGGCGCGCAGCCATGCGAGAAACTCTTGCGGCGTTGGAACGGGGTTCACGCTGAGGGCGTCGCCAACTTTCGAACCGTCCGGGGCTACGAAGACGCAGGTCTGCGCCTTTTTGACGCCGTAGCGCTTTTCTCGATCGTCGAAGAAGCCGAATTCCAACTCGACGTTGATCGTGTCACGCAATTCGGACTTCACCGAACCGCTCTTGAGCACCTTCCAATACATATTACGGTGCAGCGTCGAATCGAACGATTTGAAGTAATAAACGAGCGGACGGTTGTCTTTTTCGGCCTTGCGCTCGGCAAACCCCGGATCTAGGTACCACGTCGCGTCGCTGCAACCGGCAAAAGAAGCAAACGCCAAGCAACCGAAAACAAATAGGGGCCGCAGATTCAGCTTGGGCATCACGATGCGAGCGAGAACCCGGTAAACATTCGATGCATTCTTAGATTCGTGCCGCACGCTGCTCCTGCCTTCCGATTCTCTACCGATCGCTCGATTCGATTCCGTTCGATCTAACCCTGCGTGGGCGTCAAATCTGCAAGAAAGGGATGTTCGCCGGGCAGACCAAGGTGGCCTGCCCGACGAACGATGATTCGTTATCGCGATGGATTTCGACCGCGACCGCCGCGTCGTCCGCGACCGCCCCGCGTGCGACCGCCACGATCCTGTCGTCGATTCTGATCGCCGGTTGCAATCGCCAACGGGATGTCGCGACCGCGCGTATCGACGGCGGTGACTTCGATCGTATCGACCGAGAAGCTGTCCACGCCCTGAATGCGAATCTCTATGTCGCGCTTGGTTTCCATTTCAACGATTGTACGGCGCTTGCGGTTGAGCAAGTCGTTCGCGACCGAGTTCGACGTGCGCAAATCGATGCGAGCCACGCCCTCTTGGCTCGCGGCGATATGGATGCGTCGCATCGCGTCGATAGCCACCGATTCAGGCGCTTTCAATCGCCCCGACCCCAAACAGCGCGGACAGGTGTTATACATGCTGCGCGTGATCGACGGGCCTTGGCGCTGACGTGTCATTTCCAGAAGGCCGAAGCGCGAAATGCGTAAAACTTTCGCGCGTTCCTTATGCTTCTTCAACGCGTCGGACATGCGTTTCTCGATGGCGCGACGATTCTTTTCGAGCCCCATGTCGATAAGATCGACAACAACCAACCCACCCAAATCGCGCAGTCGCAACTGGCGCGCGAGTTCGTCGACGGCCTCGCAGTTCACGTGATACGACGTCTCTTCGGCATCGTCGTGCAGCCGGAACTTGCCTGAGTTTACGTCGACCGCAACCATCGCCTCGGTCTGTTCGATCACTAGCGACCCGCCGCACGGCAGCGGCACGTTCTTGCTGTAAAGCTGCGTGATTTCTTTTTCGATGCCGTAACGGTGGAAGAGCGGCTCATCGCCATCGTAAATCTCAACCACATCCGTCGAACGCGGGCTGGCGATGGAAAGGAAATCGCTCACGCGCGCACCGACCGCCTCGGAATCGACGATGACCTTCTTCAATCCGGTGTCGTAAACGTCGCGAATGGTGCGGATGACGAGATCCGATTCCTTATACAGCGACGCCGGAGCCGGCACCTTCTTAATGCGGGTGGCCACGCGTTTCCAAAGTCGCGAGAGATAGTTGAGGTCGCGCTGCAAGTCGCGCTTGGTGCGATCGATACCGGCGGTGCGAACGATAAAGCCCATGTCTTTCGGTAACGAAAGTTGACCCAACAAGTCGCGCATCTTGCGGCGTTGTTCTTCGTCTTCGATCTTGCGCGAGACGCCCAACTGTTCCATGCCCGGCATCATGACGACGAAGCGCCCGGGTATGGAGATATAACTCGATAGCGTCGGCCCCTTCGTGCCGATGCCTTCCTTGATGACCTGCACGATCACTTCCTGACCGCGCTTGAGGCACGATTGAATCGGCGGTCGCTGTTTGCGCGGCGTCTTCTTGCCGACCATTTCCGTGTCGGACGATCGCTCGGCGTCAAAATATTGCGGGTGCAAGTCGCTGATGTGCAAGAAGCCGTGGGCCGGTTGACCGAAGTCGACAAAGGCGGCCTGAATCGACGGCTCGATGTTTGTAACGCGGCCCTTGTAGATGTTGCCGACATTCGACGAAGACGAGGCGCGCTCCATATAAAGTTCGTCGAGACGACCGCCTTTCAACACGGCGATGCGGCATTCCTCGCCGTCGATCATGTTGATGAGCATCTGACAGTCTTCGTCTTCGCTCGATGTGGAGGATACCGCATTCGTAGCTCGACTCGGTCTGCTCGTGCTGCCACGACTCCGATTGCCGCGATCTTCGGACTGCTGCGGTTTTCGCTTCGACGCGTCACGGGATTCGACTTCATCGAAATCGACCATATCCGCGTCGTCAGTCGGCTCCTCCCGTTTGCCCCGACCGCGACGGCCGCGCGAACGCCGACTCTTGCGATCCTCTTCGGCATCGTCGTCATCCATCGGTCGCGATTTGCGATTGCTATCGCGCGACGGTTTACCCGAGGCAAGGTCTTCCAGCTTCGAACGTCGTTGACCGGCGACCTTTTCGACGACTTCTTCTTCCTCGGCAAGTCGATCTTTGCGGCTGCGTCGTCGATTGCCGGATGAACCCGACTTGTTTTTCGTCTTTGACGCAGTGGAACTCTTGCGCGACGACCCTCGTGAGTTATCTTCCTCGTCATCGAGATCGAACCCGGAAAGGAAATCGTCGTCACCGTCGTCGGTATCTACGGCGAACCCATCGTCGTCGTCATCATCGACTTCGATGGCGTCGTCGAATTCCTCGTCGTCGCTGTCGTCAAAATCCACATCGTCTTCTTCGACGCCCAAATCGGCGTCTTCGTAATCGTCGTCCTCGTCATCCACAAAATCGTCTTCAACGATCTCGGGAGCCGATTCTTCGACAACAGCCAATTCCTCATCGTCATCGAATGCGAAGAATGTGTCGTCACCCGCGCGCGACGGTCGGCTGCGCCGCTCGGATTTACCCGTCGTCGCGCGCTTGGCTGTGGGCGTTGTCGATTTGCGCTTTGGCGGTGCGGCGCTTTCCGATTCACCGGTCGTATCGTCGTCGTCGAGAATGCCGCCGCCGAAACCGAATCCGTCGAAATCGCCGCTGTCATCACCGCCGACGACGGAAACCGTCGACGCTTTCTTGGCTTTCGCTGCGCCGCGACCGGTCTTGCCTTCGACAGCCGTGCGATCCGCCTTTGCCTCTTGTTGAATCGCGTCGGCAAACCCTATTTCTTCTTCGTCGTCGACAGCCTCAAGCGTCGCGACGGCACTGTCTTTCGCCTTTGCCGTCGTCTTACGCTTGGTCTTCTTCTTTGCGGTTTTGGTTTTCTTCTTGGTGGTCTTCTTCTTGGTTGTCTTTTTGGCGACTTTTTTCGCTTTCTTCTTGGTCGTCTTCTTGGTCACAGATTCATCCTTCGGATGGGTGGCTTTGGGCAGCGCTGATGCGGTGTTGGCGACGATGCTTAGGTGTGGTAGTCCACTGAGCGACGCGTTACGCGATGCAGATCGTCGCGCGGCGAGAGGCCGAACGCTTCGAGCACTTCACCGATTCGCGCCGTGCCATCGATCGATACTTCCTGACGCCAACGCAACTGTGCGGTTTCGGGCGTCGCGAGGTTCCATTCGACCGAGGAAATAAACCCGCGCAAATCCAGCGTTTTTACACCGCGCTTCTTGGATGGCCTGCGAATCTCAAAACGGTCGCACGCCATAAACGCATCTACCTTTTCGGCAATCTGCGGCTTTCGCTCGGTTGCGACGGTGACGTCGTATTCGGCCCAAGACAATCGCATGCGTTCGCCAGCTCGAAGGCCGACGGCTGAATCGAATCGGAGGCCCGCGGGCACGGTTGCGGTCAATCGGGTGATCGCGTCATCCGGAGCATGCTCGTCGCGCAAATCGGCGATCAACATCTCCACATCGGAGGCAACGCCCACGGGGCGCGGCAATACGATGCTCAATTTCGGATGCGGATTAAACCCTTCGGAATGTCGCAACGGTAAGTCGGCCCGGGCAAACGCCCGACGAAACAGCCGCAAGGTATCTTGGTGCGATATAAAGCGCAGGTCATCGTAGATCGCGTATCGAAACGCCAATCGGTTGTACAAACCGCCTGCTAACCCTTTCACGTGTTCCAATTCAAATCCCGCTTCTTCATGTGCGAACGATAACGCATCGTTCGAGGCGGGACGGTTGTCCATTCACCCGCAGTACGGGCGGCGGAAACGCACCGATGTATTCGGTGCCTTTGCGCTGCACGTGCCGACAGGCCGCAGGACGCGTCCCTTATAGATCTTCCCAGACCTTGCGCGTTTCGTCTCGCAGGTAGTTTAACACCTCCCGCTCGGTTTCAAAGGACATTACGCGACGACAAACGCGCTGGGCATCGGCCATCGAGATGCTGCGAATGATCTTCTTGGTGCGCGGAATGTTACCCGCCGCCATCGACAGCGTGCGCAATCCCATCCCCAGCAGCAAAATGACGAATAGGGCATCCCCCGCCATTTCACCACATAGGCTTACCGTCGCGTCGCTTCGGCTGCCGAGCCGCACGACCTGACGAATCAATCTCAACACCGACGGGTCGGCCGGAGAATACAATTGCGCCACGCGCTCGTTGGTACGATCGACGGCAAGGGTATATTGAATCAGGTCGTTGGTACCGATGCTAAGGAAATCCGCCTCGCGCGCAATCTCTCGCGCGCAGATAGCGGCCGCCGGTGTTTCGATCATCACGCCGACGGGGATATCCTCGCGAAACTCGTAACCTTCTTCTTCCAACTCTTCCGTCACGGTACTCAACACAAACTTGGCCTGCCGCAATTCCATGATGCGAGAAACCAGCGGGAACATCACGCGGATGTCACCGAAGACACTCGCACGCAAAATCGCACGCAACTGGCTGCGGAACATTGGAAGGTTTTGCAAGCTGTAGCGAATCGAACGCAGGCCGAGGAAAGGATTCTTTTCCATTTCCCAACCCCCTGTCGGGTGACATTTATCGCCACCCAAATCCATCGTGCGAATCACCAACGGCAAGCCGTCAAGCTGTTGAGCAGCATCGCGATAGGCTTCGAATTGTTCTTCTTCCGACGGCAATCGATCGGTTTGCAGGAACAGGAATTCCGTTCGGAACAGCCCAATGCCACGCGCGCCTTTTTCGAGACAGTCCGTGATTTCCAAAGGAAATTCGATGTTGCCGAGCAGCTCGATCTTTACGCCATCGCGCGTTTCCGCATCGAGATCGCGAAGTTCCGCGAGCGTCGCGCGAACTTCCTGCAGATGCTCAGCTTCGGCGGTGTACGTTGCCCGTTGCTGCTCATCCGGATTGATAACGACGACGCCATGAAGCCCGTCGACCACGACGGTATCACCACTGGAGATGTGCGTCGTAATATCTTCGAGGCCGACGACTGCCGGAATGCTTAGGCCGGCAGCGATGATAGCCGTATGCGATGTGGTGCCGCCGACGTCGGTCGCAAAACCGAGCAGGCGCTTGGTCTGTTCGAGCTCGACCAATTGAGACGGCGTTAAATCGTGCGCGATGATGATGACCGACTCATCAAGCGCGGCCAATTCCATTCGCGTTTCGCCACCGACGTGGCGTAACAAGCGGCGTTCGATGTCCTGGATGTCGCGCGCTCGCTCTTGCAAGAACGGGCTGGCCATTTCCTGAAAGCGCCGGCGGTAGCGCCGCATGAAAACGGAGATGGCATACGCCGCGCTGTATTCCTTATCGCGAATGAGATCGGCGATTTCTTTGCGCGGCTTTTCGTCGCCCAACCAGCGCTCGTGAAATCCGAAGATGTCGGCAAGGTCGCTACCGGCCCGCTCCGCGAATCGTTCGCGCTCGCCGCCGACTTCGGCTTGCGCCGCCGCAAACGCCTTCTCAACGAGTTGAACTTCGTGGGCGGTGTAATCGGCAGGAACGAATCGGCGCGGGACGCGCACATCTTCCGTTTCCAACACCAGGGCGGTGCCGATGACCACGCCCGAGGAGACACCCACTCCACGTTTTAGCGGCATGGGCGCACCTCATGATGGGAGGCGTTCGTCGTGTTTTGTTGCAGCCGACTTATCAACACCGTTACATCTCGCCAAAACCGTCACGCACCAGTTCGGCTAATTTTTCCAACGCCTGCTCCGCGTCGTCGCCGCGGGCTTCGAGCTTTAATATCGTTCCTTGCACGCCTTCTAACAACATCATTTCCATGGGGCTCTTGCCGTCGACGCTCATGTCGCCTTTATGAATGCGAATCGAACATTTGAACTGCGCGGCAATATCGATAAAGCGCATGACCGGGCGGGCGTGTAACCCTTGCGGGTTCACAATCTCTACCTCGATTTGAAGACAGGATTCGTCATCCTGCATGGCTAGCCTCCGTGCCGGGTACGCCTGCGGGCAAATGTCCGAGCGCTAGGCGCTGCCGGCGGCATCCGCGTCGGTCAGTAACTGTTGAATCGCCTCGCGCGTGTTTGCCTGGCGCAACGCTCGCCGAAATTGATCGCGCTGCAAATGACTGAAAATGCGTTCCATCGCTTGCAGGTGCGCTTCGGGTTCGCCCGGCGGCGACAGCAAAATAAAGACGGTGTAGACCGGCGCTCGATCGAGCGATGCGAAGTCGATACCCCGTTCGCTGCGGGCCACTGCCGACATGATTCGCGGAACGCCCGGATGCTTCACGTGCGGCACCGCCACGCCCTTGCCAAAGCCGGTACTGCCCTGATTTTCCCGCTCGATGGCTGCTGCGGCGACTTCGGTCGCAACATCCGGCGTTAACGCACCGGCATCGGCCAGCGCCGTCACGAGCGAACGGATCACGTCGTTTCGGTCGCCCGATTCGACGTTCGGCAATATGGCGTCGTAAACAACGAAGTCAGACAAGCGCATGAAACTTTAACCTTCCGCGCCGCGAGGATCGGCGAGCGGCTCGCGCGGCGCACCGCCTTCTGGGTGCTTTCGGTTGCGCAGTTTTTCTTTGTGTTTCGTAAGTTGTCGTTCGAGATCTTTCACGGCCGCATCGAGGGCCGCGTACGGATCTTCGTGCGACTCTTTCGCGATGAACGGCGGCGTTTGATCGCCTTTGACGATTAACTCACAATTGTGATGATCGGCCTCTTTGTCGAAGACGATTTCGGCCTGATGCACACGATCGAAGTATCGCTCCAGCTTGGCCGCTTTTTCTTCGGCGTAGGCTTTGAGTTTTCCGCTGACGTCCATGTGACGGCCCGAAATGATAATGCCCAGCATGATTCGCTACCACTCCTAATTGGGTTAAACGACCACCTGTTCTAGTGATCGGCATTTTGCGCAAGATACGGTAAAGCAATTAGTTACGAATCGCTTCGCCGTCCGAGGGCGAGTGTAAATCCGGCCATGGTGAGGGTCAAGATTTGCCTATTCCTGGACTCGGCTCAATCGACGCGATCATTTCGGACCGACCGACCGGACCATCTAACGCATTGGGTTCATTTTCCGATGGCGTGCGGGCCAACGTCGCAACAAACACCCGCGCCGCCCCCGCCCTCTTGAGCGTGTGCGTCGCCTCGCGCAACGTCGCGCCGGTCGTGCTGACGTCGTCGATCAGGCAAACGGACCTTTCTGCGATGGTCTTTGGATTGGTCACGTTGAAAGCACCCTGTATCACGCGGTTGCGCGCGCTGGGCGTGATGCGGATTCGGTGAAACTCCGGAATCATCCGAGCCATCCGCAGAACCGGCTGTACGGTTCCCTGCCGACGACGGGCGATCGAATCGGCTAAGAGCGCCGTCGGTTGAAACCCGCGCCGGATGCGCCGCAACCAGTGCGACGGAATCGGAACCCAATAATCAATATCTTCGCAAAACGAGGTAGCGTCGAGGCTTGCATTTAGCAATTCGCCGAGAAACGCATCGTAGGTGAACCGCTGCTTAAATCGCAACGTGATCTCGCGGAGCGAACCTTCGTAGGCACCCACGCATGAGAACCCGTCAAAATCGCGAACACCGGGCTTTCGATTGCAGCATTTGGAGCATAATCCATCGATGAGCAGGTGCGGGCCACGCGTATCACCGCAGCGTCGGCAATATTGAATACCGCACGCGCGGTGCAAGTCGCGCCAACACAAACGGCATAGATGGCGATCGCCGCGCTGGAGCAGTTGGTCGCAAGCGGCACAAACCGGCGGCGTGATGGCGTCAGATATCCAATTCGCCGCACGCGAGAACATGAAATCATCGCTCTCCAACTCGGTCCGTCACGCGGTTAGCGAACCGTACGGCTACGACTTGGGTGCGTCGTTCGTGCCGCCCTCGTCACCCTTGGATTCGCCCTTCGCATCGCCCTTTTCGGTGGCACCTTCAGCGTCTTCGTCCTCATCTTCGAGAACGATCTTCGCCATCGCCACCACACGGTCGTCGTCGCCGGGCTTCATGATGGTTACGCCTTGCGTCGCGCGACCGATCTGACTGATCGACGTCACTTGGGTGCGCAACATGATGCCGTTTTGTGTGATGAGCATCACTTCGTTGTTGTCTTCCACGGCGCGCATCGCGACAACTTTGCCGTTGCGCTCGGTGGTCTTGATGTTGATCACGCCACCGCCTCCGCGCTTTTGCAGGCGATATTCGTCGATGACGGTGCGTTTGCCGAAGCCGTATTCGCAAATTGTCAGCAGGCTCATGCCCTCGCGGGCCACGGCCATATCTACGACGCGGTCGTCTCCCTTTAGCGTGATTCCCTTCACACCGGCAGCAGCGCGGCCCATCGCACGTACATCGGTATGAATGAACCGAATGGCGTGACCGTCGCGCGTGCCGAGAAAAATCTCGTCTTCATCAGCCGTGAGATTGACACCGATCAGCGAATCATCCGCATCGAGACTGATTGCGATAATGCCGCTCGGGCGCGGTCGCGAAAACGCGGCCAAGGCCGTTTTCTTCACGGTGCCTTTCTCGGTGGCGAAGATGACGAACTTTTCTTCAAACTCGCTAACGGGCAGCACGCGCGTGAAGTGCTCGTTCTCCTGCATGTTAATCAAGTTGGCGATCGAGCGACCTCGCGCCGTGCGCGCCATCTCAGGAATGTCATACACGCGCAGCCAATAGACGCGACCGCGGTTCGTAAAGAACAGCAGGTAGCTGTGCGCCGTGGTGTAGAACAGCGCTTCGATGAAATCGCCATCCTTGGTATCGCTTCCGCGAATACCTCGACCGCCGCGCCCTTGCGTGCGGTAGATATCCGGCGACACGCGTTTGATGTAACCCTCGTGCGAGATGGTTACGATCATCGGCGCATCTTCGATCAGCTCTTCCATGCTGAAGTCGCCGACGTCGCCCGTAATCTCGGTGCGACGTTTATCGCCGTACTTATCCATCATTTCGCGGATGTCTTCGGAAATGATATCGAGTACGCGCGACGGCTCGCGCAGGATCAGCTGATATCCTTCGATCTCTTCGACCAAGCCCGCGTATTCGTTGGCGAGTTTTTCAACTTCAAGGCCGGTAAGGCGTTGAAGCTGCATGGACAAGATCGCGCTCGTCTGCACACCGGTCAGGAATTGATCGGACGCCGTCGTGCGACGAACGAACTTCTCCGGCAGAAGCTTGACCAGCGCTTCGGATTCATCGAGCCGCAACGCGCGTTCCATTAATCGCTCTTTTGCGACTTTCGGATCGGGCGATTTCTTGATCAACTCGATGATCTCGTCAATATCGCCAACGGCGAGAATGAGACCTTCGAGAATATGCGCCCGCTGACGCGCTTTTTGCAGCAGGTAGCGCGTGCGGCGAACGATCACGTCCTTGCGGTGATCGAGGTAGCACGTCATCAACTCAATCAAGCCCATCGTCTTGGGCTGTTTGCCAACGAGGGCGATGTTGATGATCGAAAACGTCGTTTGCAAAGGCGTGTGGCGGTAGAGCTTGTTCAGCACCACCTCTTCATTTACGCCCGACTTCAATTCGATAACGAGGCGAACCGGGTTCTTGCGGTCCGACTCATCGCGAATGTCGCTGATTTCCGGAACGCGACCGTCCTTCACGCATTCGGCGATCTTTTCGATGATCGTCGTCTTAACCACGCCATACGGAATCTCATCCACCACGATGCGAATGCGACTGCCGCGCATTTCTTCCGTGTGGCTCTTGGCGCGCAAACGAAGCGAACCGCGGCCGCGCGTGTAGGCGTCGAGAATGCCCTGCTTGCCGCAAATCTGCGCGCCCGTCGGGAAGTCAGGCCCCTTCACAATCTCCAGCATTTCCATCAGCGGCGTGTCGGGGTTTTCGATCAGCTTGAGCATGCCCTGGCAAATCTCAGTGAGATTGTGCGGGGCAAGATTGGTGGCCATACCAACCGCGATGCCGGTGCTACCGTTGACGAGCAGGTTTGGAAACTTTGAAGGCAACACCACCGGCTCGGTGGTGGTTTCGTCATAGTTGGGAACGAAATCGACGGTGTCTTTGTCGAGATCTTCCAGCATGTCCACCGCAGCGGACGTCATGCGTGCTTCGGTGTATCGCATGGCTGCGGGCGGGTCGCCGTCGATCGAACCAAAGTTACCCTGACCGTCAATCAGCGGGTAACGCATGTTGAACGGCTGGGCCAGGCGCACCAGCGTTGGATACACGACGGTATCGCCGTGCGGGTGATAGTTACCGACAACTTCACCGGCGATTTTGGCACACTTACGATGCGCGTTTCGCGGCGAGAGCTTGAGATCGTTCATCGCGACGACGATGCGGCGTTGCGACGGTTTCATACCGTCGCGTGCATCGGGCAATGCACGTGAGATAATCACGCTCATCGCGTAACGCAGGTATGAATCCTGCATTTCATCGACGATGGGAAGGTTGTTAAACGACTCGGGCAAAGCCGGGGTATCGGGTGTGTCGGACATCCAAATTTTTCCTTGGCGGGCCCCGACGGAATTGGCGAATTTCCCTTTCGCCGCCGGTCGAGCCGCCTGGGCTATTAACCCCGGAATTGTAATGCAGAACCCGCCTTTTCGCGAGCCCAAAGTGCGGCAATCATCGCCCCTAACCTCGCTGTTTTGCGGGGTTTACGAGAGTGCCCAACTGGTACAATATTTGCTAATTGAGGGAGCGGAGATTCGCCGTCTAAACACGGTCGGATTCGACCAGATCGGATTGGCTATCCGTGGCGGCTGGGGCGCGCATCGGCACACTCGGACCGACGCGTTTGGTCTCGGCGCTGTCCGCCAAGCGTTGCCGGTAAAGCAGTTCTTCCAGATAGATGCGATGTCGGTTGAGCATGTCACCGATCATGCCGGCGAAGAACATTAAGACGGCAAAGATCGCCAAGGCGCCCGATACGAAACCCGCCCATTTGTGCGGTGACAACGAATCGGTCGCGATGTAATGCCAAAGGAGAAATCCACCGAACCCGGTCGCCAATGCCAAAAGCGAGAACGCAATGGTGCCGAAGAAACGCATCGGATAATAGTCGCGATAGCAGCGAAAGATAATGCGCGACGTGCGACTGGCATAACGAATCAGATTGCTCGCCACGCGGCTGTTGCCGAACTCGCGCTGACCGCGCACGCGAATCGGTACTTCGACCATCCGCAGCTTTTTGTACGTGAGATTCAGAAACACTTCCTGCGTATAGGTGAACTGCCCGAGCAGGTTCAGGCTCAGCGCGGCGCGACGGTTGTAACAACGCATGCCGCAGGAAACGTCGAAGAACTTCTGCCCGGTTAGGCCGGAAATGAGACGACTCATCATCCGGTTGCCCCATTTCTTGAGGCCAGGCATCACTGGAACGAGTGCCGGATCTTTAAATCGCGAGGCCGTCGCAAAATCGGCGTGCCCGGCAACAATCGGCTCGATCAGTTTGGGAATATCTGCCGGGTCGAATTGACCGTCACCGTCGATATTTAGCACGATATCCGCACCGCGCTCGATGGCATATGCAAGGCCCGTTTGAAATGCAGAGCCCACGCCGCGGGGTGTATGGTGATGGATAACCTCGGCCCCCTGCTCGCGCGCGCGGGCCGCCGTCTCGTCGGTGCTGCCGTCGTCGATGACAAGGATGACGACATCGGCGACGCCGCTAATCTCGCGCGGCACGCCGGCGACGACCTGCCCCACGGTCTTATCTTCATTGAGGGCGGGGATCACCACGACCAAGCGGTGCGCTGTGGCGCCCTGTCGAAATGTGCCGCGTTGGTCGGCGGCTTGCCAACTGGGTGTGGGCTCGGATTGGGTGATTCGGCTTGCTGTCATCAATGATGATTCTACGCCGCAATGTGGATTGATGCCAAAAAGACAGCACTCCGTTGTGGGGCCAACTCGGTCTTACGCTGTGACTAATTTGGCTACGCGATGCTATCTATCGTTGCCGACGATTGATGCGTATACTGCAAAACCGGACGTAGATCATATGGACTTGACTCACGTTTACCAACGAACTGTCGATCCGAATGGGACCGATTCCCTTGCGCGGCTGGCGCGGTGGATCACGCCCGGCAGCACCATTCTGGAACTCGGTCCGGCCACCGGTTATTTCACGCGATACCTCACTGAAGCGCTCGGCTGCACGGTCGATTGCGTCGAATATTCGGAGGAGATGGCCGCAAATGCGCGACCGATGGCGCGGACGATGATCGTGGGCGATCTGGATCAGCTCGATCTCGACTCGCAGTTTCAAGCTTCGAGCTACGACTACGTCATTACCGCAGACGTACTCGAGCATCTGCGCAATCCATGGCGCGTGATGGAAAAGTGTCGCCCCTTGCTCAAAGCGGATGGGCGCTTCCTGATCTCGATCCCAAACGTCGGGCACGCGGCCCTGATTGCGGAACTGATATCGGGCCGATTCGATTATCGCGAAGAGGGCCTTCTGGACCGCACGCATCTTCGCCTGTTCACGCGCAAGAGCGTGCTCGAAATGCTGCAACGCTGCGGTTACCGCCTGCGCGATCTCGATCGTGTCGAATGGATGCCCGAGCAAACCGAGTTTCAGCGCGACATTGAAGCGTGCCCGCCGAAATTGCGGGATTATTTGCTGGCGCATCCTGATAGTCTGACTTATCAATTCATCGTCGATGCCGAGCCCGGCGAGATGACCGACGCCGACATCGAACAGTGGTTGGCCGCCGCGCAAGGGCCGAGCGATCCGTACTTCATCGCAAAGGTCTATTGGGGCGGGCCGGATGAAGCGTTAGACGAATCGCGCTGTCACCGTCAGCCCGTGCAGATTCGCGAAGAGAGAAACCTGGTTCGTTTCGAATTGCCGACCGATCAGCCATTGGCAACCGTGCGCTTCGACCCGGTCGATCGACCGGGATATCTCGACGTGTATCGATTGAGCGTTTCGGAAGTTGACGCGACTGGAGAGGTGGTCAATTCGCTCGTCAATATCGAGTCTCCTACCGCCTTACGAGAGAACAGTCGATGGGTCGATCTCATCGGCGGCGACAACGAGAGCCGCCCGCGCCTCACGTCGGTGAGCAACGACCCACAGATATGGCTTGAGCCCAGCGAACCGTGGCGACCGGCCTCCGGTAATCGACTGCGGTTTGAAGCGGAGTTGTCCTGGCCGCGCAGCGCCGATTATTTGGTAGCGGCGCAACATTACGAGGCGTCATTCTTAAGGCTCAAACACGAGCGCGACGCGTCTAAGGCGCACGAGGCCGACCTAGAACGGATATTGGCGGATACTCGAACAAAGCTTCAATCAAGCAAACAACACGGTGAAGAATTGGCTGAGGAAATTCAGCGACTATCAGATTATGAACGCCGTTGCCGACAAGCCGAATCGATGCTAAACGAAATACACGACTCGCGGGCGTGGAAGTTGATCACGAGATTGCGTCGGTTTAAGCAGGCGATTCTGCGAAAATAGGTCACTGTCAAAAAAATACGACATTGTAACTATCCAGAGAGTATGCTTGAGGCGTCGGCGTTCGGCGCGTCACTGGATAACCCATACTTTCGCGCGAGCCAACTCTCGTACATCTCCATATGGATGCGTGCCTCGTCCATGTGGCAGTAATCTTGGGCCGTCTTTAGACCGCCTTCGCGCAGCCTCGTTGCCAACGATGAATCGTTCAACAACATCAACATGCGGTCGGCCATTGCCTGATGGTCGCGCGGGCTCACCATCAGCGCGTTTTGGTTGTCCACCGCATACTCGTTGACGCCACCCTCGTTGGTTAGGACTGGGGGCGTACCGCAGGCCATGGCTTCAAGCCCCGGTCGACCAAAGCCCTGAAAGTGCGACGAATCCAGCAACAGTGTTGCATCGGATAGCATCTGCGCAACTTTGTTCGGATCGTAAATCCGTTCGAGATTGGTAAACGGAATGGGCAGGTCGTCGGGCATGTCCTTGTTTTCTGTGCCGAAGAAAACAAACTCGACATCCGGTCGTTCGGCATGTACGCGCGCAAACGCCTTGATGGCGTCACTAAACCCGCGCCGCGGCGCATCGGGACGGGCGTTATAGACAATCTGAGGTCGTCGATTGCCGTCGGCCTTAGCGCTACGCGGTCGAAATACGCCGAGATCGAGCCCCATATGAATCTTATGACACGCCACACCGTGCTTGCGCTCGATCAACTGCTTTAACCATTGCGACATCACCACGCGATATTCCGTCATGGTGTAAGTGGATGCGGCTTGAGCGCGTACGACGAATTCATCTTCGGGATAGAAATACGCCTCGTAGTCCTGCACATAATAGCTGGACACAAAATCGTACCGCTGACGCAACTTCGGCATAATATGAAACGCCGTCGTCCAATACGTCGCGATAACGATATCACTCGGCGGGAACAGCCGGACCAACTCTTCATTACTCGGATAGACCAACGGCTGCGTCGGGAGATTAAACTTCTCGGGATCGACTACATCCGCCAATGTAACGATCTTCACGTCGTGGCCAGCGATGAGCATTTCGCGGGCCAATTGCGTAATACAAATCACGCCGCCACAGATCGGCATCGACTCGGCGATTAAGAACGTGATTCGCATACGATCCAAGTCAGGAATACGATCGATGTACGATCTCGTCGGAAAGCGCACACGCCGTTGGCTAGAGTCAAAATTGGTGCGCGGTCGTCGTCCGATGTGCCGTACGAAACTGCCGGCGGTCGTATTGCTGCCCAACGTTTGATCGCCACGTGCGAAGGATCGACCTCGGCGTTCGAGTTGGTCGCGGTCGAAACGATCCCACGCAAGCGTTGTCGGGAGCGACCATTCTTCATAGTCGATGGTATTGCGCAGCAACGCGTCTCGAACGTACTGTAGCGGATTGCGTTTTAAGAATTCGTCGTAATCGCGTTGATAGGCAAAGGCCCAGCGTTGATCGAAGATCACGCGGTTTTTTCGATACCGCTCAATCCAAGTGCCGAAGCTACCGCTTCCTTTGTGATACACGAATGCATCTTCGGCGGCGACGATACGAAGGCCTTCTTCGGTAAGCCGCATGCAGAAGTCGGATTCTTCGCAGTAGCCCGCTCCGAAAATCTCGTCGAAGCACCCCAGGAATTGAAGCCATTTGCGGCGAATCAACATGCAGTAGCCAACGGCTGTCGTGATGTCGGGATAGTCGCGGCGCGAAATCTGACTGAGGCGGCGCGACATGGTGTTGAGATTCAAGCCGGGCGCCATTGCAACGGACAAATTGACGCACATGTTGCTCATCGGGTTGACGGCTGCGATACGGTCGTCCGATTCGGCACAACGCAACATGCGACTTAGCCAGCCTTCGGTCACGATAATGTCGGAATTGATAAGGCAAACGTATTTCGACGTCGCCGCCTGCATCCCACGATTGGCCGTCTTTACAAAACCGAGATTGGTTTCGTTGCGCAACAATTCGATGCGCTCGTCCCAATCAGTAATCTCTTCGAGCGCTGCGAATGTGTCGTCACAATCGGAATCATCTACGACGATCAGACGAAATGGCACAGACGTATGCCGCACAATACTGCGGACGGCATCCTTCACGTAGTTCAAGCCGCCGTACACCGGCATAACGATATCGATGATGTCGTCGGGCTGATCGGCTTCGTCTTCAATGATTGCCGCAAGATAACTATTCGGGTCGATATCGACGACATCGAGGGGGGAATCGGAAGCTGCCTCATTCTTGGGGAATGCTTCCAAGATCGACTGGTACCAACAGTCCAGACAAATCAGCGACCAAATCGGTTGGGACAAATCGAGCCCGACCTCACCTTGTGCAAGTAAGATCGAATTGATGCCCTGTTCGTCAATGATCTGATGCTTGATCAAGCTACCTTCGAGCAAGCGGCGGCGAACCCATGTTTGCAAAGAGCCGCGCATCCAATCGAACATCGGTAGTGTGGGCCGCGCCGAATCGATGATTTCCTCACCAGCAGGGAGATAATCCGAAAGCGCGTCGACTAAGATTGCGTTCGCGCCGTCAGCGGAGTCGAAGGCTCGCACTTGCTCCGTCAACGATAACAAACGCTGGTCGACAAAGGGGCTATTCAATTCAAGTTCGGTCGCATATTCAATCGCCGCGACATGCTGAAATAACGATTGCGACCATCGGCGACGCGAATCGAATGTCTTTGCAACGAGATCGGGAACCCCATCTTTGATTTCGCCAACCGCATTTGATTCAACGTCTGCCAAATGCGACTTTATTAGCTCCATGCCTGGGCGGTTTGCCGTACCGAGCAAGTTCCAAATTGTCGCGATATCGAGTTGATATGTGTGCCCTGCTGTTTCGCTAACCGTCTCAATGCGCGGCAACGGCATAACAGTGCAATTCAGTCGCTCGCCAAGTCCGTGACTGATTTCGAGCCAATCTCGCTGGAGTTGCGCTTCGTGCAAACCGTAGGAGGCCGGGGTTCCTGTAGGTCGCCCTGCTTTGGGAGGCTCAATAAACGACTCAATGCCGAATGTCGAAACCAGCGCATCAAATTCGCCAGCGAGCTTCGATGCCAGCGCAGCATGGAGCACGACCTCAGTATTTGCAGTCGGTTCATCGAGAGATTCAGCGAGTAATTCGACAACAGACTCGAAATCTCTTGCGTCGATGTTGACATGATTCCTGGCCTGCGATTGATCCTCATCTACCACATCGTCACGGCCGGCACTCTCCAAATGTCGCCGGTCGGAAAAGCTAATCGTGCATGTAGCCGTATTCGCCGACCGAGCTTTCGCAATCATCGTACATATCGCCGGCGCTACCCCGGTTCGATCATCTGCTACGATGGGGTTGTCATGTCGGCTTGCTTGTTCCTCAACGCAGTCCCAAAGCGTCGTTCGCAGCGACTCGACCAGTTTCGGCCGGTTGACGATCTTTCTTACCGATTCCCCATCATCCACATAGGAGCTAATTGAAAGCACGCCGCCCTGCCATTCTAGAAAATGGCCAACGGGCAACCTGCGAACTCCAGTCAGCAACGTTTCATCACCAATGGCGAAACCGTGAGCGAGATAACCGATCAGCGCCCCCTGATTTAGCTTTGGGTTAACCAAGCCACTGGCAATGAGGGCACGCATGTTCGTTGCAAACGCCGCTTGGCGGTAACGATTGGAATAAAACACTGGTACAGTACCGACATGATCGCGAGCAACGATGATTCGGTCCTCGGTGGAATCGACGATGCAGAAAGCAAACGCACCGACTAATCGACGGCAAAGCGTTTCGATTCCCCATTCCAGATAGCCGCGAAGAACGAGCGCATCCAAATCAACTGGCGTGGGGTCATCGTGCACGATGCCAAGCGCTTCGCAAATCTGATGCGCATTTGATAGTCGACCAAAAAACGTGCCCCTGACGGCATCGTCGATACGGGAGGATGAAGTGAAGGTCTTTACCTCGCTGGTTATGCGAGGGCTACGCATTAGAGCGATTCGGTCGGCATCAACCGTGATAGAATCCGAGGCGCCGACTGGCGAAATGCGCGAAGCCATTCGGTCAATCACATCATGAACGATGCTGTGCTCGCTATCAAAATTGAAATAACCCGCTAATCCCGGCAAGGCGACGATCCTATTCATGTAAGTTGAAAAAGTGCGGGTTACTTGCCTGTAAATACCCGGCGAACGCGACGATACACTTCGAGCCAACGCCAACCGCGCGTATTCGACATACGCTGGGAGAGGTGATGCATTTCGCGCGTCTGATCGATGACATGCCGAAGGTTCACAATCTCGCGGCGCAACCGTTCGTTGTCATCCCAAAGCGCATCGCGTTCTAACTCGGTCTCGGCGAGTCGGTCTAATACATCGCGAAGCGCTTGTCGCAACTCGACTTCACCGGCTTGATGTTCGAGCGAGAGTTCGTCGGCAGTGGACGCGGAATAGCGCTCTAACTCGGTGATGGCGCGCACCAACTTTTTCGACAAATTTCCCGCCGCATACATCACGCGATGCTCGGGCAGTTGGCCATCGTGGTAGGTGTTGCGCGACTGCAGGTTTCCGTCATCCAAAACGGCGCTGCGGAGTCGCGATGAGTTCGATTTCGGCATCGATTCCTCTCGTCGGCTGCATCCGTGCCAAAATCGCGAGGGAGTTGCAGGGATGCGGTAAGAACCACACTTGACTTAAAATTATCCGCCTCAATGCAGCCCTTTGTCAAGATTGGATCGCCCAGCTGTTATTTCTGTGGCGGCGCACAATTACACCAAATTCGGCGATTTCGCACGCTAATAACCGACCGCGACAGATAAGTCCACGATCGCAATGTCCGGCTCGTCCGGAAAAACGATTTTGACTACTCGCCACTTGGAGTTGCGCCAGTCAGGCTCGAATTCGACGCACTGCAAGTAATGATGCATTTCACCATCGACTCGCATCTCAAGCTCGATGGGTTTTAATACCTTATTCTCTTGTGCGGATTCGGGTTCGATGACTAGCTTGGCACGTATGTCTTTTATGCTCTGATCGGCAGACCGCAACCGAGCTGACACGAAGATGCACGTATTGAAGCGCGGTTTGAAATCTTCGCACGGTAATTCGACTGAACCTGCATCCACGTCGATGAAAGTCGCTTCACAAGCAATCGTGAAGGGCTCTTGTCTCGCTGCGGAGACCTCGCGTGGCGCGTCGCCGATATGCCATATTGTAATTGCGACGATAATCAGCCCAGCCACACTACTCGCTGCAACATGCGAATACCAACGCAGTCGCACAGCCGCGTAAGCAGCTCCCAAGGCAATAGCGGGCCACGCCGGAACCAAGAAACGCGGCATCGCATAAGTCACGACGTGCACGACCAACAGCGTTATCACCAGCGACGCGCCTGCCAGACCAACGGCGTCCTTCTTCGCTGACATCATCGTCAAACCAACAAGCCCATATACGCAAACAAGCGTTCCGAAACACGTCCACCAGATATAACGCACCCAACCGCGCGTTCGGCCGAGCCAGAGTTTCGACTCGTGCAATGTACGGCCCGGTTGAAAGTGCCAGCGCGGTCCGCCGAATAGCACGCGCAATGCCTTGACCGGCATGAGCTTTATCCAAGGCCCCATGTTTTCGCCGATCTTTTCCCATGCGGCTTTTTTCAGACGCTGCTCGCCGTCCAGCGACATATGACCGTGCGGCCCCTGTACGGCAACGTTGGGCCATTGCATTCCGGAAAAGCCGGGTTCATCGGCGTTGGTCTTGGTTTCGGCCCCCAGATATAGCACCGCGCCGAGGCCGTTGGCGATGCGCGGCGCATCGAAATAATACGAATCCTTGATGATCCACGGGGCTTGAATGGAAACAGTCACGAGCAATAAAAGTAACGCGTGTCTTGCCTTGAATGTACGACCTGATGGCGAAGCGCGATCGTTAACGCTACTCGTAGGCGAGGGCTTCCGGCTCGACGGTATCCAGCGGTTTAGAAGGGTGAGAATCAGTAACCCGACCGGCCAAGGTTGCAGGCTGGGACGGCTAAAGATTGCGGCTGCGGCAAACAATCCCGCCGCAATTGTCCATCGATTGCGCGCATCCCCTGCACACGCTCTGTGCACCGCATACAAACTGAGGCAAACGAAAAAGAACGCCAACGGCTCGGTTAGGATCGAACCCGAGTAATACGCAACCTGATAGGAAACAGCCGTAAAAAATGTGGCGAATAATTGCGCATTAAACCGCCTCGCAATACAGCCAACGAGATACGCGCCGAGAAGCACACAACCTATATTCGCAATGCGCGTAAGGACGATGTTTCGCCTCCACAGGGAGTACCAAAGCCACGGCATCGGCGGCGAACGCAACGAATCTTCGGTTGCTAAATACGAGAACCCCTCGTCTGCGAAACGATCGGCGGCGTGTTGGTAATAATGTTGTTCGTCGGAAAAACGAACCGTCGCATATTCCCGATCGCCCTCGGCATTTCGTGGCACGTTTCTCGACCAGACGTACCAATGAGAAAACGCGGCGTAGAGCAAGATGGCGATTAACGCGACATGACGATAACGAGACAGCGCGTGCCAACGCAACGTGGGCTGGCCATCACGCGAACCGGCATAGTCCATTGCGCGAATGTCGTGACTGTCTTGGTGCGATTCGTTTGCCGTCACGATGAGTTACCGTACCACGCTTTTCAGTTGCAGATAGGCGCGCTTCATGACCTGCCGCATGCGCGGCGGAATCAGCGGCTTGGCATAAAGATACGGTTGATACCACCAATAATGGTGATACTCGGGAATCGGTTCGCTGAAGCCGGTGTATTCCTGCGCCCGCTCATATGCCTCAAGCAATTCATCTCGGCGGGGTCGCGTTTCCTCATCATCCAACGTGGGCGTCTCAAGATTCTGAAAAAGATCGTGCATGACGTTGCGATGTTTAGCGATGTTGTCGGCCCAACTCGGATGCACAAATCGTTCGGCAGCTTGCTTCAATGGCGCCATGGCCGACCGGTTTTCAATAAGGGATCGCAGTTGAACGAGCGCATCTTCATCGCTATCAACGAGTATTCCCGCGCCGGATGTCTCACAACGTTCGACCAGCGCCCCCCGACGCGTTGCGATAACCGGAACCCCTGCCAACCATGCTTCGCTAAGAACGAAACAAAACGTCTCATCACAGCGCGGCAGAATCAACGCGAGATCGATGCCGTCCCCCTGCAGCTTCCCGCAAATCTCGGCCTGTACGTAGTTACCGTGAATCACGATTCTGTCGGGGAGACCTAACGCATCGAGCTTGCGACGAAATCCGTGGGCATCGACCTCGCCATACAAGTGCCATTCGATCGGCAGATCGCGCGTTTGATCCATCAGATACAAATAGGTGTCCGTGCCTTTGGAGGGATCCGCCATGCGACCGAAGATCGCGACCCGCATCGTATCACCGGATCGACCACGCGCACCAACCGATTCAAGCGGCGGCGTATCATATCCGTGAGAGATCGCATGAATCTTCGATTGTGCTGATGAATGAAAAGCAGCGATGCGGTCTGCCGCGAACTTCGAGGGCGTGAGTATACAGCCAGCATGCTCAAACAATCGACCAAACGCTTCGCGATGTTCGGCCCGCCACGCGAACACATCCGACGGTGCGGTAATATTGAGGTTCTCACATTGCGTACGCAAACACGTCTGCGCGGCAGCAGATCTATCGCACGGACAGGCGGCACACGACTTGCAATCGATCATGTTAAAACTGGGACAAGTGCAAAGAAAATCGTGTGCAGTATATGCGACGGGCAACTTTGATTCGATTAACAAATCGACAACAGCCAACGGCCAGCGTAAGAGATGATGAATATGAACAAAACCGACGTCGAATAATTCTAAAATTCGTCTAAGCGTATCGACGACCTCTGGGTTTGTTTCATTTAACGGTGCCGTGGGCTCAGTCAGATCAAACGTGAAGCGTGCGGCCTCATCGATTTTGCCGTCGATCACTTCTACGGCATGAAGGTATTCCCATTCGGGCCACACGATTACGGCACGCGGCAATGCCAAACCTTCCACCAACTTCCGAACGAAGAATTCCGTCCCGCCCGAGTGCGCCGCTAAGGGTGACGCATGCAACATAAACAACGCCGCTCGGTGATTGCGCCGCACCTCACGGTGCAGATGTAACCGCACGTTGTTTTGCAATGGTCGCAGCGGGTTCTTCGCGATATATCGATGCACATCCGGAAAGTAGTTCGGATGCATTCGCGCCAGCACCTTGCTATTTTCATGTTCCAGTGCCTTACCTTCGGCACCAAACGACGCCTTGCCCATATGAGCGATGAAGCAATCATCTACCAGCCGAATCTGCCAGCCTTTCTTCTTCGCACGCTCGCAAAGATCGTTTTCTTCGCCGAAACCGCGACCGAAAGCGACCTCATCGAGATGGCCGATCTGCTTGATAACGGCGGCCCGTATATACATGCAAAATCCGACGGCCGTCACCAGTTCGGGATATTCTTTGAAAGAAATGCGTTCAACGAGATCGGCATAGGTATCAATGTCGATGTCGCCCGGCAAATCGTTGTCTTGGCAAAACTCCGGAATGCTGCAGACGGTTCCGTTATTGGTAAACGGCGACGCGATGCCGATGCGATCGTCGTGATACACGCACGCGATATGCTTCTCTAAAAATCGCTCCGTCACGATCGTATCGCTATTGAGCAGCAGCACGTCGCGACCTTCGGCGAGACGCATACCGTGATTGGCCGTTACAACGAAGCCGCCGTTGACTGCGTTACGCAGATAAACCAGACGTTCGTGTTGCGCGGCGGAGTCTTTAAGGAATCGAACGAGGGTCTCGTCAGTGCTGGCGTCGTCCACGAGAATCAATCGCCAGTCACCGTTCGCGTGACGCAGCACGCTCGCCACGCATGCCTCCACATCGGCACGGGCGTTATAAATTGGAACGACGATATCGACGGGAACATCGGTCATGTCGTGCGTACCGACTTAGACGGACTCAACGACGCGCGCGGGACGGCTGCGCTGTAACTCGCGGGCCTGCCTTCGAACCAACCTTCCAATTCGTTATTGATGCGCTGAGCAGCATGACCGTCCATTAGCTCTGCATCGGCAAGCGCTTGGCGCGGTTGGGATTGAACCGATTGAATAGCGTCTCGAATGCGCTCAGGATCGGCGCCGGCGAGCACATTCCAACCCGCGTTAACCGTCTCCACCCACTCGGTTTCTTCACGCAGCGTAACGCACGAAGTTCGATGAAAACACGCTTCTTTTTGAATGCCTCCCGAATCGGTCATGACCACATCGGCATGAACCAACAGGCTAACAAAATCGAGATACCCCAACGGCGGCAACAGACAAATATTTTCGGCGTCGGTAACCGTATCGAGCATGTCGAATGATTCCAACTTCGCACGCGTTCGCGGATGCAGCGGCCAGACGACGAGCGTCGGCAGATTCGTCAGCGCCTTAACGATTCCCGCCAGTACAGCCGGTTCGTCGGTATTGCTCGGTCGATGAATGGTCGCAAGACAGAACGGTTGATTACCAACGCCGCATTGCGTTAACAACTCGCCGCGCCCCGAGCTAACGCGCGTCGCCGCCCATGCCGCAACGTCGTACATCACATCGCCCGGAAGGCTTACGCCTATCTCAATGCCTTCGTGCTTAAGATGATCGACGGCCGTGCGCGTCGGGCAAAGCAACAAGGTCGACACGCGGTCGGTCATGATACGGTTGATTTCTTCCGGCATCGCGCGATTGTGGCTCCGCAACCCTGCCTCGACGTGTGCGATTGGGATACCCAACTTTGACGCCGCCAACGCAGCCGCCAGCGTAGAATTGGTATCACCATAAACCAATACCAAATCGGGTCGTTGTTCGGTAAGCACCTCTGCAATGCCCGTCAGCATCGTGCCCGTTTGCGTGCCATGGCCACCCGAACCGACGGCGAGATCGATATCCGGCTCGGGAATGTCGAGACCTTCGAAGAACACGCGCGACATCTCATAGTCGTAATGTTGGCCCGTGTGAATCAGGAACTCATCGTGATTCGCTCGCAGCACACGCGACATCGGCGCGGCTTTCACGAACTGCGGTCGTGCCCCTACTACTGTGACGATACGCATTAGCCCGCCCCCTCAATTGGTGCGAGGCAATCGCCTTTCGCTTCATAACGACGATCGCAGCGTGTGCAAGTCATCTTCGGCGCACCGGCAAGCCGCTCACCACATTCACAAACCCAGCCAATGCGGCGTGCCGGCACACCCGCCATCAGTGCGTAATCAGGAACGTCTTTCGTAATAACAGCCCCCGCTGCGACGAAGCTATGCATTCCGAGCGTTGTGCCGCACACGACCGTGGCGTTTGCACCGATACTGCAGCCCATCTTCACGTGCGTCTTGTGATAATGGGCTCCGCCTCGCTGTGGATACTTCGAGCGCGGATCGAGAACGTTGGTGAAGACAGCCGATGGCCCACAAAATACGAAGTCGTCTAGCTGCACGCCTTCATATACCGAAACGTTGTTCTGAATCTTGACGCTGTTACCGATCTGTACGTTGTTGCCGATATTGACGTTTTGGCCAAGCGAGCAATTGGTACCGATGCGAGCGCCGCTATGAACGTGCGAGAAGTGCCAAACTTTGGTGCCCGCGCCGATCGATACGTCGTCATCGATAACGCTGCTCGGATGTACGAAATAGGGTTCCGAATTCGACGCACTCATGTCGGCCTTACCGCCATCGCGATCGAGCAAGCTCGCCGTCGCGCGTTCCAAAATCTCCATCACTTCAACCGCTTGCGGACCGTTGGCAATGTCGATCGATTGTTTGGGAATGCGATCGACGAAGTAACGCAACTCTTCCGTTAGCGGCATCGCCGGCTCGTAAGCAATCTGCTCGGTCGGGCCATCGCGAGGAATCGGTTCGCCCCGAATCCAATCGACGCCTTTTTCGTAATACAGGATCGACTTGTCGTCGCTGCTGTCTTCAAACGACAACATCCCCTTCGAACCGATGACGACGAGCCGATGTTCCTTAAACGGGTGCAGCCAACTGACGAAAATGTGCCCGACGATGTTGTCGGGGTAATGCAAGACCGTGAGCGTGGTATCGTGAATCCCGGGTTGCAGGAACGCCCCACCGCTCGAATCGACCTGCAACGGCCGCGCTCCGACGAGGTGTTGAAATACGGATATGTCGTGGGGCGCGAAACTCCAAAGAATGTTTTCGCCGGTGCGAATCGTGCCGAGGTTTAGGCGATTGCTATATAGATATTGAATACGCCCGATCTTGTCGTCGTCGATCAGCCGCTTGATCGTGCGAATCGCCGGATGAAACAGCAGCAGATGGCCCACCATCAGCGGGACGTTTTTCGCTTGCGCTCGTCGCACGAGTTCCGTCGCGTCGGCAACGCGCAGCGTGATTGGCTTTTCCACTAGAAGTGGCTCACCCGCATCGATGAGCTGACAGGCAATATCGAAGTGTGACGCGGCGGGCGTCGCGACGGTATATCCGTCAAACGACTCGGTCAGGGCGTCGCCGAGAGTCTCGAACGTTTTCAGGCCCTCGAACGCTGCCGCCAACGCCGCACGACGGTCCGCATCGGGCTCGACCAATCCGCCGAGCGCCCCGATTTCCGCAAGGGTGCGCACATGATTGCGTCCCCATTTGCCGCCGCCGATGACACAAATCCGTTTCGTCATGATCGCTCATCCTAAGCGAAGCGCACGAATGCCCAAAACCGCTCATTGTAGCCATTGCCGAGTACTCCACCATCATACGACGCGTGGGCGGTTTCGGCCCGTTCACCAAGAGCCTTGAAACAAAAAAGCCCGACCCGCGTTGGTCGCGGGCCGGGCGTGTGTAACTTGAGAATGCACTAGAAGATTATGGATTGATCAGATTCGAGACGAACGGCTGAATATCCGCACCGTTTAACGTGCCATCGTTGTTCGCATCGTAAAGCGGACAAGCCGGCACAGGTTCGTCGATCAGCAACTGGTTGATGAACGTCGCCAGCACATCGAACGAGCCTTCGCACGAATCGGGGATGCCGTTCAGATTACAGTCGTTGGCCGTGCCGTCGACAATGTCGATCGCATCGCTGACGAGGTTGCCGTTACAGTCATCCTGCGAACCTTGGTAAACCGTCAGGAAGAGTGCGAAATCGTCATCATCGACGTCACCATCCTGATCGACGTCAGAGATCGCACATGGATTGTCGGGGCCATACGGGCCACCACCCTGACAAGTGCGGAAGACCGCCAAGTCAAAACTGCCCACGATGTTATTTCCATCGTGATCGAACTCGCGGCGACCCAACGAATCGAGGAACGCCACGACCGCCGCTTGGTCGCTTGCCGATGCCGACAAGTACGCCTGTGCCGAGACTTGTGCTTCGCTACCGGGCAGGTCGTGCCATTCGACGGCTTCTCGGACGCGATCGGCAAATACGCCCGCCGATGCGCGACCGTCATGCAATAAGACCGGTCGGATACGCATACCCCAAAGCGACGGCGTACGCATTTCCGTCGTCGTGGCGTCACCCTGAACGATACCGTCGCCGAGGCCGCCCATGTCGTGCAACAAGAAGTCGCTATAAGGCTTGATCGTCTTGAAAGCGATCGCGGACTCGGTTGCAGCGCCGGTATTCCATGTACTCACGTGACAAGCCGCACAACCGAAACTGTTAAACAAGGCTTCACCGCTCATGCCGTCGCGCGGCGTTTGCGGCGGCGCGGCAAGCAGTCGTTGGAAGTCAGTCACGCGATCGATGAAGTGCGGATTGCCCGGCACCCCACCTTCGGGACCGTCTTCCGGATCGGCGACGCCGTCACAATCCATGAGATTCGGCGGTGCTGCACCATTCGGATCGACCTCATCTTGCAGAATGCGATTGGTAAAGCCCATTTCGAAGAGCGACGCATCGGCAGAGAAGCTTAGTATGCTAGCAAGCTGTGCCTTCCATCCGAATCGACCGACATGCAATCCCGCCGGACCTTCGAGCAGCGGTACCATATGAGCGCGACCGCTAACGTTGGCATCGGGCGGGGATGTTTCATTCGCAAGCAAGTCAGCATCGGAAATCGCCTCAACCAGCCCCGCGCCGAAGATCGACGGCGTCGTGCGCTGAATGATCACGTTGGCTTCAGCCGGAATCTGCTCGGAACATTCGGGCGAAATGCCGTTGAGCTGGAACAGCGAACCACCCAACATTTCAAGGCTGTCAAATCCGGCCTTGGTCGCCAAGCCGAATCGCGTCACCGCGATCGTACCCGAACCACCCGCGCCGCCGGTGTTGTGGCACGACGTACACGAGTTTTGATTAAAGGCCGGTCCCAGCCCGTCGACTTCTGTAAACACACGGTCAAATCGGTTAAGCCCGATGTTGAACCGATCTTCTTCCGCTAATGACAAGCCCACCAGCGGCTCGCCCATGGCGGGTTGCAACACGACGGGGCACGTATCGTTAGCTTCGTCGCAATTTCCGATGTCGCACGGTGGTACGCCCGGCACGCAAACGCCATTCACGCAGCGCTCCTGACCGTTGCAGTAAATGCCGTCGTCGCAATCCGCATCCGTCAAACACTCAACACATTCCTGCGTCGAGGAATTGCACAATAGCCCCGGACAAGGATCGGCCGCGACTTCCACCGGAAGGATGTTGTCGAATACCGAGACGCCCGCTCCAAGTTGACCGTCGACACTCAACGTACCGAAACCGATCGTATGACGACCCGGGCCGGCAATTGCAGCCACATCGACGACGAAGTGAATCGGCGTTGCAACCTGATTGTCATTATTGATGTTGCCGGCATTGGCAGCAGTTCCGTCGGATTCCTGCCCCAACGTTCCGTCACTATCCAATCCATAGAATGTGCCGTTCAGGTAAAACACCGGTCGGTCGAACGCGCCGGTGTCCGTACTCGTGTAACTGATGAGATCGAACTCAATCGGATCGTTACCGACGTCGACATCCATCTGAGCCGACCAAGTAAAGGCACCCGCACCATCATTGGTTCCTGTGGCTTCGAGCTGGCCCGCGAATGTCAGGCTGCCGCCGTTGAGATCGGTCGTCGACCAACCAGCGGAACCATCGAACGTGCCGTTCTCGAAGCCCGTCGAATCGAGGACGCAATTGCCCATACCGTCGCAACGCTCGATGCCGTTGCAGATATTGCCGTCATCGCAATCACCATCGTCGATACAGCCTAGGCACACGTCGTTGACTTCGTCACAAAGTAGCTCTGCCACTTCACAGGGCGGTGTACCTTGAACGCAGACGCCATCGACGCACAATTCGAGACCGTTGCAAAACAGGCCGTCGTCACAATGGCCGCTATTGAGACACTCAACACACGTGTCGTTGGCTTCATCGCAATAGGGTGTTGCACCACCACAAAGTGGCACGCCGGGAACACAGTTACCGTTGGAACAAGACTCGACGCCATTACACGCAATACCATCATCGCAGTCGCTTGCGTCCATGCAGCTATCGCAAATGAGTTGCGTCAGCGTCACGTTGTCAATACCCGCTTCCGAAACGGAGTTGTTGGGTACGTCGGCGGCGACGAAGCGAATTTGCACGTTCGCTGTCGGCGCGACGAAATCGCTGACGCGGAAGGACGCCGCTTCCCACGATCCGGCAGTGCCCGTCGTGTCGTGCACAAAAACCCAACCGCTGGCACCATTGGTGATTTCGGTAACAAGTCGATCTTCGTTGGCCGTGCCTTCATCGTTGCAGAAGAACCAGCGGGCGTAAGTCACGATCGCGTCGCTACCGGCAAGGTCGTACACCGGCGACGTCAGAATGGTCGGCCCGCCATCGATGTCGTTGTTACCTGCGGTACCGGTTCCCGAATACTGCTGCGTGATGTAACACTCCGTGTCCTGAGCCGCTGCGCCAAAGTCACTATCCGGCTGCGCGGGCGTGACCGAACCATCGGGGAAGAACGTACCCAATGGGTCCACGCGTTCCCATGCGCCCGACGTCAACGACGCATCGTTCGTCACCACCCAGTTGGGATCGGGCTCTTCAAAGTTCTCGGCCGCCAGAACATCTTCACCTAATGATGACAATGCCGAATATACGCCGTTCGGTGCATTGGGCGGGTCGGTCACCGTTTGTGCGCCAGTTGTTTCAACGCTGAAGTAATAGCTTGCCGTGGACGTACACGGCACAGCGGGCAATGTGGCGGTGTAAGTGTTCGCGGGGCCTTCCGGCATAGCCGTTTCGACAAACGGCCCACCATCGATGGAAACGAACTGCTTACCCGTTCCCGCTGCAGGCGGCGCGCCCATGCTTGATATGGCTACTTCGAATTGCGTCTCCGCCCCCGGAATCAGATCACCGGGGAGCCCCTGCGGATAGCCGAATACGATGCTCGTTGGCGGCAGATTGATCCAAACATTCGTGCCGGTGCAGTGACCGACCACCATATCGAGCCAGCCGTCGCCATTAATATCAAATACAGCGACGTCGTGCGTACCGTTGTGCGTCCAAGGGCGTGCGCCGCCCTGTTCTTGAAGCGTGACGTTGGGCAGGTTGCCGAGGTTGCGGTAGATGTGCAGCCGTCGCGAGCAATTCTGATCGATATCGACGTCGACGTCGGCGATCAGCACGTCGTTATTATTGTCGTTATTTAAGTCGGCGATGACCGAGTTACCGCCGAATTCACCATCACCACCCGACGAACGTTGGAAATTGGTGCGGGTGAAGTTGGCCATGCCGTCGGCACCATTGCCTTGGTTGAGCCAGTAGTGATCGGCGCCGTCGTCGGTTACGACGATGTCGAGCCGATTGTCGCGATTCAAATCGCCGACGCTGATGTGATACGGCGCGGCGTTATCCACTTCGTCAAATTGATCGAAGAAGCCCTCGTTGGACGGATTGTTGTACGACACCGATACGCGCTGCGGAAACTGCAACGCCGTATCTTTCACCAAGTCAATTGCGCCGTCGCCGTTCATGTCGGCGAACACGGAAGCCATGCTAAACGCGGACAGTAGCATCTCGCTGTCCATCCGCGTTTCCATCGTGTCGGTGAAGAAACCATTGCCATCGTTCAGCCAAAGGCGATCGTCCACGTCTTCATCCGGGTCTTCCGGACTGCCGCCACCGACGCCGCCGCTGTCGTAGTCACCGAAGTACAAATCGATATCGCCGTCATCATCGATATCACCGAAAGCAATCGAACAGTGACGCGGCGCGACGGGAATATTGGTTCCAATCGTTACGATTTGCGGCGTGCGATTTTGTTCGTAACGGAAGCCCTGCCAAACACCGGCATTGGCTCCGAGATTAATATAGATACGCGGGTGAGAAATCGTCTTTGCGAGACCGTCGCTAAGCGTGACCGCCGTTACGATGTCGAGCCAACCGTCGCCATTCAGGTCGGCCAGAATCGCATCGCGATCGTTGGTAAGATCCATGAAGCCGTTGCCGCCATCATCAGCATCGGTGGCGTATTCCATCGTGCGATCGACGAGAACGCCGTCGACCGGATGGCCTTCGGCGATGCCTTCATTCATCAACAATAAGTTGGCTCGACGACCGGGCGTCGTGAAGGGTTGCTTGCGCACGCAAACGAGGTCGATATCGCCGTCGTTATCGACGTCGCCCCATGCATAGTCTTTTTCCTGATTGTCATTCGCACCGACCGACGGATCCGCGACCAATCGCGTTGCCGTTTCGTCGGTGAACTCCACCCAATCCTGAGCGCTAACCGTTGAGGTCGCGATCCATGCAACCCACACTGCCAATACCACCACCCAGCGCGTCATGCGACTCCTCCGCACAAAAAGTAAAGACCATCCACCCAACCTCATCGCCATCGAATGAGGCAATAAGAGGATCGAATTTCACGAGATTGACGGGCCGATTGAGCCCCTGAATACACTCGATCGTATCAAATCAACGACGCAATTGCACGAGAAAATATGAGGACCTTGGCACCATAAACAGCCAAACCGTCCAACTCGGCCATTTTTCGATAGCAAGATATAACTATTCACGGCCATCCAACGCCAAACCGGTCAGAAATCGTGCTCTCAAAAGAGTGAACTTACGGTTTTCGAAGGGCGCTTTCGTAGAACGTTGCAGCGTCATCTAGCCCCGCAGCCTTGAGTCGCTCGACCAACCCCGCAATGTCGCGCGGCACCCGGAAATACCAACGGCCTTCGAATTGAAACCGCTTGGATGCCTTCACCGCATTGCGACCGTAGGTTGCCGCGTCGCGAAGGATCTCGTCAACTTCCACAACTCCGAGATAAACGACCTGCAACTGACCGTCCGCCGAAATGAGCAGATTCACCGGCAGCGGGATTGACTCGACCGGCTTCTCGCGCACGTGTTCGAGCAACGCCGCCACTGCCGCAGTCGCTTGCATCGCACCGAATTGCAATTCGATATCCGTCGGTATCTCGCTGGATATTTCGCGCCATAACGTCTCGGCATCGCTTTGATGGCTCGGTCCGTCGATATTCAACGGCACCAACCGCAAGCCAGTCTTATCGAAGTCCTTCGTTCGTCGCAAAAGCTCACGCAGTTCCACATGGCAGGGCTTACACCAATGCGCCCAAAGGCTCACCAACGTCGGGCCCGATGTATCAGTGACTGCAAAGTTCTTCTTCAACGACGGTGCCAACGGCAGCGGAACTTTTAAGACCAAACGTGCCGCCGGACCGGGCTTGCCTTCGGGCGCCCGCTTGCTTATGGTCGGGACATTCCTTGGTGGAATAATCTCTGCGGGCTTGCCGCGCACGATTCGGTATGCCTTGTTGACCTCCAGCCCGTCAAACGAGTCGGTTATTCCATCGGGCCATGTAACCGTGGCTTCTTGAATGTTCTTCGCCTCGCCCAGGCCGATCACCAATCGCTTGCTCGATTGGGATAAATATCCATCACCTGCAAATAACACACGACTATATGGCTTGTCATCGGCGACAATCTTCACACGCGCGCCGATCGCATCGCGATTGCCTTTGCGATCTTCGAGTTCGAGCGAAATAGACGACCGCCCCTCGCCACTGTCGTTGCGGATAAATCGCAACTGCGGGCCCGTGCGGTTTTTTAGCCACATGTCTAAATCGCCGTCGCCATCCCAATCGACGGATGCCACGGCGCGGCCGTCATCCAGAAAATCGAGGCCGGTCGCGGCCGAGATATCGACAAACGTGCCGTCGCCGCAATTGAGTTGGACGCAATTGCGTTCGTTGCCGCTCCACGATTTGCCTGCCGCCATCAACTTCGTGGTTGCGGCCCAACCGTTGACGTAGTCTTCGCCCATACTAGCGGAGGTTTCGTCTTGCTTAATCAACGATGGTTGCGACGCCACGCGCCGCCAAAAGAAACTTCACAAATCATCTTTATACAGATTGGTGAGAAACCCGTTTGGCACCACCACATCTTCGTAACCGTCGTTGTTCAAATCCGTGAAGCGCGCGCCCCACGCCCAGCGACCGAGCCGCACCTGAGCCAGTTCCGATCGGTCTTCAAACACCCCTTCGCCATTGTTCACAAACAGTGAGTTGCCCAAGCTATGCCGTTGCACGCCGCTACGTACCGGACTTGAGCCTTCCGGCAAAAAGCGCGATTGATACGCGATGCGCCGCCCCGCCGACGAGAACATGTTGCTGACGTAAAGGTCGAGATCGCCATCGAGATCGATATCCGACCAACTGGCCCCCATGCCGGCTGCCTGATCCTCAACGCCCACTTCGCCCGCGATATCGACGAACGTGCCGCCGTCGTTGCGATACAGGTTGTTGCGCCCGAAGTCGTTCGTCACGTACAGATCGGGATCGCCGTCTTCGTCGTAATCCACCCACGTTGCCGCCAAGCTGAAACGGGCATTATTAATGTGCAACCCGACTTCGCGCGTTACATCGACAAAGCCGCGCTTGCCGTCGTTGCGCAACAAGTGATTCGCCGGCCCGTTGTTGGCATCCTGAAACGGCACGGGCACGCTCACACCGTAAGACAGCTTCACATATCGACATCCGTATATATCCAAGTCGCCGTCGCCGTCATAATCCGCCGCCGCCAGCGAATAAAACGACGCCGGCGTCGACGCTCGCATACCCCGGCGCGGTCGAAACTCACCCGAGCCATCGTTCTCGCACAAAACGATCGTCGGCCCGATGGCGCATAACAAATCCTGATCGCCATCGTTATCGATATCGACGAGCAATACGCCCTTGGTATCGTCAAGCCACGCCACGCCCGCTTGCACCGCCGTATCTTTCACCGTGCCGTCGGGTTGCTGCACCAGCAGTTTGTTTGGGAGCCCGGTACCTTGCGCGACGTAGACATCGTCGAGGCCGTCGCCGTTGACGTCGCCAACGGCAATACCGTTATGCCCCATGAAGTTGATTTCGCCGACGGCGTCGATACGTCCGAACCAATATTCGCAGCCATGGGCAAGTTGTGGGCTCCAAATAGCGTCGTCGGCAATCACGCCGCGCGTGCAATCGACGTATTGATTGGGCGGCATCAATACTTCATCAAGGCAATGCTGCTTCAATGACGTGACTTTCAAATTCCCGTCATCCGTCTTCTTCCAAGCCAGCGTCCACTCGCCCGTATGTTGCACGTTGCGACCGTCCACGTGCTGACCGACTGCTTGATAGATGACGTCGATCTCGAATTGGTTGGTGTCGACCTCGCGGACGCCGATGGTTTTAAACTTGGTGCGGATGGGCTTGGCTGAGCTGAAATGCTTGAGCAAGTTCGTCAGGGCGTTCTTGATTGTGCTCTCGGATGCCGCGTCGCCTGCGGTCGACGGACTGTAGCGATAGATCGTGATATTGCCGATCTGCTTGGTTTCGTGCAGGGCGGATCGCAAGTCGCCGATACTAGCATTTTCGACGAACAAGAATAGTGACTGCTCCGCTCGGGTTTCACCGGCCTTGGACCAAATCTCGCCAAGTTTTTTTAGCTGCTTATCAGCCTTAACCGCCAAAAGCTCGGTCGCCCAGTCGTCGGCGTTGGGATCGGCCTTCGCGGTTAGCGCATCGATGGTGGCTTCGCGCTCGGCAATGGGCGTTGGCTTCTTATCAGCTGCCACCATCGGTGACGCAGAGACGACAACTGATAGAGCCAACACGACAGAAAGTAGTAATGCTCGTGTCTTCTCCACACGTTAAAGTCTAAGCAAGATCGCAGGCGTCGTCTAAGGCCGACAGCCACACGGTGCCCGAAGCTAGTCGCAATGATCTAGTTGAAGCGACCACGCCGAAGATTGCACCGGCCAACGACGATGGTGGGGCGACGCCCTATCTTAGATCGCGGTCGAACATAAACCGCACAGATATTGATAGAGACCTCATGACCAACAACATTCGTTACCAATTTGAAAGCGACCTGAGCGCTACTGATTTCGCAGACATCTTAGGGCGCAGCACCTTGGCCGAGCGCCGCCCCGCCGACGATTTGAATCGGCTCGAAGGAATGCTGCGACAGGCGGATATCATCGTAACGGCGCGTGATGATGGCGGTTCATTAGTCGGCGTCTCACGTGCCATTAGCGACTTTCATTATTGCACCTACCTGTCAGACTTGGCGGTGGATACGGCGGTCCAAGGGCAAGGTATCGGTCGGCGACTGATCGATGAAACACATCGGGCGGCCGGGCTGCACACGACACTGATCTTGTTGGCCGCGCCGAAAGCGGAGAGCTATTACCCACACATCGGCATGCAGAAGCATGAGTCGTGCTGGGTGACGAGGGGCAAAAGCTAATAGGTTTTCTGGCAATCCCGGTTGTTTGCACTTGGTACGCATGCTTGGAAATAGGTTCACCGAAAATCCCGCGACGTCGTCACCAACTCCTCAAACCACATACCGATATCCTCGATGCGCTCCGGCAAGACGTGGACCACGATTCCCTGCCGCTCCACACGCCCGTGCACCAGCAGCGCCTTGCTGTGAAAGACCGTCGCCTTGTTTTGTTCGTAAATCGTCGGTCGCACGATCATATCCGCGCGGCCGGTTTCGTCTTCGATCGTGATAAACAGCGTGCCTTTGGCCGTGCCCGGTCGTTGACGGAATAGAACGATGCCGCCGATGCTCACGCGCGTGCCGTGTGGTGTTTGGGTTTCGTCTTTCATTTGCTGTGCCGTAATCGCGCCGCGCTTGTTTAGCTCGTCGCGCAAAAACTTCACCGGGTGGTCCTTTAACGACAAACCGGTACGGGCGTAATCGCGACCGACTTCCAACACCTGCGGCACGGCGGGCAAGTTCGCTTTGCGCGGCGGCTCTTTATCCATCACGCCGTCAAACAGCGGCAAGGGGCGACCATCGAGCTTTTGGATTTGCCACAACGCCTCTTGCCGCGTAAGCCCCATCGAACCGAACGCATCGGCTTGCGCTAACACCCGCAGCGACGACGCCAACACCTCACTGCGTCGCCACAATTGCAAAATGCTGTTAAACGGCCCTTCGCTGCGCACCGTATCGACAATCGCCTGTGCTTCTTCCTCGCGCAGGCCCTTCACCATACGCATGCCGAGCCGCACAACCCGACCATTATCTTCCAACGTGCAATCCCACGTACTGCGCTGCACATCGACGGGGCGCGTTTGCACGCCGTGATCTTTCGCATCACGCACGATCTGGGCCGGCGCATAAAACCCCATCGGCTGACTGTTGATCAACGCGGCGGCAAAGGCGGCGGGGTAATAGTTTTTAATCCACGCTGAGGCATACACGATCAACGCAAAACTCGCCGCGTGCGATTCGGGAAAGCCGTATTCGCTAAAACCGCGCAGCCGCGCGAAGCACTGCTCGGCAAACTTGCGGTCGTAGCCGTTGCGCAACATGCCGTCGATAAAACGCTGCGGCCATTTGGAAATCGCGTCGCGACTTTTCCACGCGGTGATCGCACGGCGCAATAACTCCGCCTCACCCGGTGTAAAACCCGCCGCCACCACGGCCAGCGCCATCGCCTGTTCCTGAAACAGCGGCACGCCCAGCGTTTTTTGCAGAACGTTCTTCACCTTCTCATCGGGGTAATACGGCGGCTCTTCTCCATTGCGCCGCCGCAGGTACGGATGCACCATATCACCCACGATCGGCCCCGGTCGCACGATCGCCACTTCGATCACGAGATCGTAAAAGCAGCGCGGCTTTAAGCGCGGCAGCATCGTCATCTGCGCCCGCGATTCGATCTGAAACACGCCCACGGTATCGGCCTGACAGATCATGTCGTAGACCGCCGCGTCTTCGTTGGGGATCGTCGCCAGCGTGAGATCGCGCTCGTGATGCTGACGAATCATGTCGAGCGCCTTGCGCACGCACGTGAGCATGCCGAGGCCGAGGCAGTCGACCTTGAGCATGCCCATCGCTTCGATGTCGTCCTTATCCCACTCGATAATCGTGCGGTCGGGCATAGCCGCGTTTTCGATCGGCACCAGTTCGCACAGCGGCCCGCGCGTGATGACAAAGCCGCCCACATGCTGCGAAAGATGCCGCGGAAAACCGATGATTTCGCGCGTAAGCCGCACCAAGTTGGCGATCGTGCGATCGTTGGGGTCGAACCCCAGTTCGCGCAAGCCCGCCGTGCCGTCTTCGTCGTTTTCAAAAGCGCTACTGGCCCAGTGATGAATGCGTTTGGCCAGCCGATCGACGGCATCGAGCGAGAGACCAAGGGCTTTGCCCACTTCGCGTACGGCGCTACGAGCGCGATACGTAATCACCACAGCCGTCAGCCCGGCGCGCTCGCGCGAATACTTGTTATAGATATATTGAATGACCTCTTCGCGGCGCTCGTGTTCGAAGTCAATATCGATATCCGGAGGTTCGTCGCGCTCGCGGCTGACGAAGCGCTCGAAGAGAATATCGATCTGCGCCGGATTAACCGACGTCACGCCCAGACAATAACAAACCGCCGAGTTCGCCGCCGCCCCGCGCCCTTGGCACAAAATGCCGCGGCTGCGCGCGAAACGCACCAAATCGTGCACCGTCAGAAAGTACGACGCGTATTGCAGTTCTTCGATCAAATCAAATTCGTGCTCGAGATCGCGCCGCACCTTGTCACTAACGCCGTTGGGATAACGCGTCTTGGCACCTTCCCATACCAAATGCTTTAAATGGTCCATCGGCGTGGCGTGTTCGGGGCAGACTTCGTCCGGGTATTCGTAACGCAACGACGCCAGCGAAAAGCTCGCCGCGCGCTCGGCGATTTGCACGCTGCGTTCGAGGGCCTCGGGGTATTCCTGAAACAACCGCCCCATCTCGTCGGGCGGCTTTAAATAGCGTTCGCCGTTGGCATGCAGCCGATAGCCCGCGTCGTGTAATGTGCAACCGTGACGAATGCAGGTCACGACATCCTGCAAATCCTTACGCGCGGCGTCGTGATAATGCACATTGTTGGTAGCGACCAATGGAATCGCAAAGCGGCGCGAAGCGGCCAGCGCGGCATCGTTTAACCGCGCATCATCCGGCTCGAACAAACGCATCATGGCCAGCGATAATCGGTCATCGTCGAACACATCGCGCAAACGGGCGTAGAGTTTCAAATCATCATCGCTGGCCGGTCGGCGCGGCACGATCACGGCCAACAAATCCTTGTTGTGCGCATAAAGATCGGCCAGCTTCAGATCGCATTGCCCTTTGGCGGCGCGGCGTTTGCCTAACGTTAATAACCGACACAACCGACCGTATGACGCGCGCTCCGTCGGATACACGCACACATCGAAGCCATAGGCATCGAGCAAACGCAACCGACAACCCACGACCAACGGAATGCCGATCTCGCGCGCCGCCACATGCGCCCGCACCACACCCGCCAGCGTGTTGATGTCGGTGATAGCCACAGCGCGATAGCCATATTCGGCGGCACGCACGACCAATTCATCGGGATGGCTCGCGCCGGTCAGAAACGTGAAGTTGCTGGTAACCGTCAATTCTGCATAGGCCGTCGCCGGACCGAACTGCAAGCGTCGATCGATACCCAGCAAGAGGCTGTTTTGGTAAGGATGGTCGCGCGATTTGGGATGCGGTGGGTCAGGCATAGCATTTAGCGAACGAGTGATTTAGCGATTGAGAGATTTGTGAAGTGGTGATTTGCGATATGAGGCAATTCTCATCTTGTACGAGAACATTCTCTTGTCATGCGACCATACCCTCCCGTAACGACCATACCCTCCCGTAACGACCATCCCCTCCCGTAGGGTCCGCTGTGCGGACCACGTCCGCGCGTGAATCATCATTCGTTCTAACACGGCCACAAATTGGTCCGTGCGTGAAAATCATGTTTCATTCAGCGCGGTCACAAATTGGTCCGCACAGCGGACCCTACAAATTTAGACAATCGTCGATTATTAATGTACGACCTACTCAAGCCGCACGTTCCATGCTTCAAGCCCCACGCCCCAAGCCCCAAGCCCTTTTCTAAATTCATCATTCGCCATTCTCAATTCTCCCCCCTACCCCCAAACCCCCTGCACGAACCATTGCCCGTCCGCACAACCTTCGCGGGCGCGAAAGAGCCACAGGCATCGACCGCGCTGGTCGCGCACCGTGTAATAATCGCGCGCGGCGCCGGCGTCGCGTCGCCACCACGGCAGCGTAATGCGCTCGGGTCCATCCGCTGCCGCGATCTCCAAGCCTTCGCCGCGCCATTGCATCCACGAGGGCGGGCCGTTCGGAAACAATGCAATCACCCGCGCCGCTTCGGGCTGGGCCAACAAAATCGACGGTCGTCGCGCTCCGCGCGGCAACAGTGCCGTTACGGTTGCTTTGGTCATCGGCGTAACGGTTTCAAAGGCCAGCTCCGGCACGTGGCTTTCGACCGGTGCCAGCGTCGCAACGGCGTCATCACCCAAGCGATCCACCAAACGATCGACCAAGCGCCCCAACGCTTCGGCATCGGCGCAACCATCTTCATCGCGGCCCCACATCGCCGTTTGCTCGCCGTGCAGGTCGTCGCTGCGCACCGTCTCCAGCGTGATCTCTTCCACACCGTGACCGATACGCAATGCATGCAAGCGATTCTGCATCATCGACCAAATATGCTTGCCCGCGCGCGTCGCCTGCGTAAAGCGAAAGTGCTCGCGCAACGGCCCGACGTCGACACGCCAAAACGTGAGCAACAACTCGTACGCACCCTTACCGCGCTGCGCCAGCAGCGCGAGCAATTCATCCAGCAACGCCTGCACCGTTTCCTCGATCAACCGCGCGCTGCGCATCGGCCCATCAAACGTGTACGTCACCGTCAGCGGCACCTCCACACGCACCGGTTCGAGCGCTTCGTAAACATCGCCCAGCGCCTGCTGCAAACGCGTTAACAGCTCACGACCGTAACGAGCGGCCAATTCGTCACGCGGCAAATCGAGCAGTTCGCCGATGCGGCAGATATCCACTTCGACCAAGGCCGCGCGCGTTTTGGCATCGAGCCGCAACGCTTCCACCGGCAACCCCTTCAGCCGCGTGCGCACCTCGTGATCGGCCACGCTGCTGACGCGTCCGCTGCCAAACCGTGCCAACGCCCATGCCGCACCGTACGTCGGGGCCGTGGCCAACCGCGCAGGCAGGCCCAACCGGCGCAGCGCGTCGTCGATCTCCTTAACCTGCGCATACTCCCCACCAAACAATGGTCCGCAGCCGGAGATATCCAGAAACAACCCATCGGGCGGATCGGGCGCGACCGTCGGCGCGAAGCGCAAGGCCCAGCGCGCTAACCGTTGCAGTTTCTTTTCGTCTTCCGCCGGTTGGTGTTCGGCCTCCAACGTGATGTAACGCCCGACCAATGCCCGCGCGTGCGCCAGCGTAATGCCCGGTCGCACGCCCACGCGCGCCGCTTGGGCGCAACAATCGTGTACGTACTGCTTGCCCCGTGCCGTATCGACCAGCAACACGCACTGCGGCGCGTTACGCGCTGCTGCGTTGTGCCCACGCGTAACCGCGACGGATGGCGAAGCCCGGCGCGCCTGACGGCAGGCCAACAGCACCGGCCAACGCGGTAGATAAACGGACAGCACCCTCGGCATGATCCCACTCCAAAATCCAATCGGGGATGGTTTCGAGCGGCACTCCCTTGCAACGCAACAACGTCAATTTCCACTGCGGATTCACGGCGGTTCCGCCAGTACCCGATCCGGCATGCCAGCGCACCTGCCAACGCGTTAGCGCCGCCGACAGCGTATCGCGCTCACCCGGCGGGCGCGTGAGCCAGATCCATTTTTCCTGCGCCCGCGCCAACAAGTGCAACCGGCGCGTGGCGGCGCGATCGAAGCCGCTGCCATCGGCCATCACGGCGCGCACCGCCCGGCAGCGCAGCGCCGTATCGGCAATCCATTGGCGCGTGGGGCCGTCGCGCGCGCTCACAAATAACGAGCGTCGCAATAAACGACCGTCGTTGGCATCACCGCCGCGCGCCGCCGGCGCGTAAGGGCGTTGACCGTCGCAAACCCAAACCGTCCAACCTGCCTGGGGCGACTGCTCCAATAATTGCCGCGCCAGATGCAGCAAGATGCAAAATGGCGGCACGCCCGCCGCGCGGCGCCCGGCGTTGGCTTCCAGCGGCGCGCCGAACCATTCGTGTAACCCCGTCGGCAGGCCCGAGCCCAACGCCGCATCGACCTCATCCCAGCCGGTGCGCAAACGCGGCCCGTCTTCGCCGTGCACCAGCGCTTCGGCCGTCGCCACCCGCACGGGACAGCGTTGTTGAATGGCGCGCAACGATTCCGGCAGCACGGTCATACCTTGCTTTCACGGTGGTGAATGATTGAAGCGTTCGATGAGTAGAAGCTATCCCAGAATAGAAACTATCCCAGTAGATAGAAGCCATCCCAAAACTTCCCCTCCCTTGCAGGGAGGGGTTAGGGGAGGGTTGCAATCCTTAGCAAACTCAGCCATTTCAAGCATCGTGCCATTCTCTGCATCGCGTTTTAAGATGGCTTCTAACCTCTACATCTACGAAATTTCCGGTACTGACTAATCCGACGTCTGCGAAAAAGTCCCCCAGCCTCAGAGAGGCAGGGGCACCCGAGCCATTGATGAGGCCGGGATACACAGCGACTCAACGAAAAGCGGCGATTTTGAGCCCGTCGCTTTTGTTTGGTTAATGTTAGGCATTACCCAAACGGCTGTCAAGGAAGAAATTGGCGACAAGAATCGGAAAATTTCGTGATTGCCGAGCGGTCGCGAGGCCCGCGATCATCGCCAGAAACACCACGTATCATCGGGCGACGGCTACCCGTCGCCGCGGGGACGCGGCGGCTCTGAATCAATCTATTACCCGTCGCCGCAAGATGCGGCGGCTCTGAATGATGCTCCCCTCTGCGAAGGAACGTCAAACGCGCCCCTCCCAACATCAAACGCGAATCCCCCAAACTTTGCACTTTACATTTTGAACTTTGCATCAAACCCTTTCTCTTAAAGCAAACCAGAAAACGCCACTCCCCACCATGTACCCTTCGCTTTTCGTAAATCTAAATTCCCAATTCGCTAACCTAGAGCGATATTCATCTGCACGTAGCGGCAAAAAGCTGACCCCGTTTAGTTTATTGAATCTTAAAGCCCGGCAGGGCTGATAGGTTGACAGCCCCGGATGGAGTGCGGACCGCGACAGCGGTCGCAGCGCAATCCGGGGTCATCGAGTGCGAGAAAATTAAGCCCCGGCAAGGGGCGTAGGTACCTGCACCGCTACCGCGGTTTAACACGCGTTACAACATGAACCATGGATTGCGCGGCTAGCGCCGCTTCATCCATGGCTCTCAACCAGCGCCCCTTCCGGGGCTGAGAAAGATAATTACGACACCAAACTGGAGTGAAAATTGGTCTAAATTCTCTTCCGCTTCCTTCTCCCACGAACCATCCCTGCCAGCATCATCATCGACAGGGCGCTCGCCGCGCCGCCGCTGCCGCAGGTGGTCGTGATATTGGTGATGTTCGTCAAACCGTCGGCGCCACCGCTGCGGCTCGTGCCGCCCAACGGTTGATCGCCATTGTCACACTCGAACACACCGTCGCGATTCAGATCGACCGTACGGACACCACAGCCACAAAGGCCGGGCGTGGTCTTGAGCGAATCGAACGGACAATCATCATTACAGTCGGGCGTACCGTCGAAGTCGCTGTCGATCTCCTCCACATCGCAACCGCACGCGCCTTCGATCACCTTGCCCGGCGTGTTGGGGCACTCGTCGGCACAGTCGCTCACACCGTCGGCGTCCGAATCGATCTCGGCATTGCCGCAGCCACAGTCGCCCTCTTCCGTCTTGTTCGCATCGTTCGGGCATTCGTCCTGACAGTCCGGCGTGCCGTCGCCGTCCGTATCGAGGTCGTCGTCTTCGCCGGGGCACACATCGCAACCATCGGGCACGCCGTCATTGTCCGCATCGACATTGTCCGGATGACCGGGGCAGATATCTTCGCCAAACACAAACACATACGACCGCGTGTACCACTCGCCGCTGATCTGAGACTTGAGCCGAACGTACAACTCACCATTCTCGGTAGGCAAATCTTCGACCAACAACGACTTCGCCGTGCCGGTGTAGTCTTCCACATCGCTGCCACCGTCGAACGTACCAATCTCCAACGCGTATTGCGTCACGTTGGTGCCGGTCGTCCATGCAAACGTGTAGCCATCTTCGGGAATGCTGTCGCCGTCCATCGCCGGGGCAGTCAATTCCGAAACGCCGTCGGGCATCGGGTCGCCATACAGCGATGCCATGTTGGCGGCGTCGCCCGTGCTCAGGTGGTTACGTTGGCCGATTTGGCTTTGCCACGCTTCATTTGGCGAATCGACGGTAATCGTGCGGCAGGAACTCGAACACGAACAATTCGAGAACGCACACTGACCGTAATGCATGATCGAATCAAAGTCGTAGCTACCGTTGGTGCCGGCGCTGCTGTGCTTGTCAAAGTTATGGGCGTACCCACTCGTGATGTTGTCGGTTTCGATCGTGATGTAGTCATCGCGATCGGGTCGCGACTGTTCGTGCCACACGCCCAATGCGTGGGCCAACTCGTGCATGATGATGAAGTGATAACTCCAGTTATAAATCGAGAGCTGCTGCTTGCCGCCGATGCGACCCACATACGACCAGTTACCACTACCGCTAATCACTTCGATATAGGCCGACTCGGTCGTGCGCTCGACGAACTGCACGTTGGCAAGCGCTTCCCACGAATCCATCGCGTCGCGCATCTTTTGTTGATTGCTGCTGCTCACGCTGCCGGCGAAGGTGTACGGCACGATGCCGTCCGGCCAAAAGCCGCTGGTGATGCTGGTGCCGTTTTGCGGCTCACCGGCACCGTCGTGCATCGGGCTATCGGGTACGACAATACAACCTTCGACGAGCGTGGTGCCTTCGGGGATTTCCGGCTCGGCAGGCGCGGCAAAGCGCGGTGCCGACATGGCCGCCTGACGTCGCAACGCATCCAACGTCTCCGCATCCGGCACGATGAACGGATCGAGACCGACGGTCGCCGGATCGACCGCACCGACCAAATGTTCCGTCGGTGCCAACACGCCCGTATCATCGAGATCGGCGAAGTAATACCGTCCCGCCTTATGGAGCACGGTATAACCTTCCGAATCGACGTACCAGTTCACATAGGCGTCGCCCTCGTATTGCAACGAAATCACGCCCACGCCCGATTGCACGGTTTGAAATGGCTCGTGGTGCTGATTGGCCAAATCCGCCGCCGAAGACGACAGCGTTGTCAGCAAGATCGCAACGGCCAAATAGCCACGAACCCTGAATTGATCGATTAAAATACCCACGCCCGGCCCCCGTCGTGAACGAGTGGACTTCTCATCCCCAAACTCTGGCGGCTGCGTCCGTGGCGCGGCTCGACCGTCTTCCCGAAGTGAAAAGTACGATTCAGCGCCCCGCCGGGCATCGAGCTATCGGGCTTCGACGAAAAAAGGCGCGGTCCGAATGCGACCGTCGGACCCTGCGGTCGTCCGATTTCGCTTGCCGGGTCGATAACCAGCGATACACTCAGGCCTCGAGGCGTACGGTCGCGGTCATGACGGTGCGCGGTATTCGGACGAGTGCGGTGCAAACGCACAGCAAGAAAAAGAAGGAGCTTTGGCGATGTGGAAGAATTCGCGCGTGTTATGGGCCATTCCGGCAGTGTTTCTGATGACGAGCGGCTGCAGCATGATGAGCGCAGTGGGAATCGGCAAAAACATCGCACGCAAGGACAGTCATCTGACGGTCTATATCGACGGCACGCCCGCTAAGCAGAACAAGCTGAAGAAGGGCGCAATGGGCTACGCTGAGTTCAAAGTTGAAGGCACGTGCAGCACGTCGCCTAGCTTCAAGTTTGAGTTTGCGGACGATAAGAACTTCGGCCGCATCACCAGCACCAACATTCAGATTCATCAGGCTTTCGAGAACAACTATTCCAAACAGTCCGAATTTTCGATCTATCCGGCCGGCGGCAGCTCCGACAATCTGTTGGAAGCGGGCAAGACGTATAACCTCGGCTCGGTACCGGCTGGCATGGAGTGTATGAACTTCGACCGGCAGAAGGTCAGCGGCGTGACGCTTAAGCCCGGTATGAACTACATGCTGGTGTTCACCGTCGCGGGCGATGACAACGATTCGATTCAGGTGTTGTTCAGCACGAAGTAAGCGACGGCGATATCAAACGTCCAAAATTACACAGCCCCACAGGCGCGGCCCCGTAGAGCCGACCCCTGTGGGGCCATTTGCAATATGAGTACGGCGAATGTTGTGGGCAGGCGGGTCCGGATGTTATCAGGCGCATGCTCCCGCATATAAGCGCTCCTGATCGAATCTGTTACAATCTCTTAGACCTGCGTGTATGACCAACCAGCATCGGACCCCACGACGCCCATGAACATCCTCGGCATCTCCGCCTTCTATCACGATAGCGCCGCCTGCTTGGTGCAGGATGGTCGGCTGGTGGCCGCGGCCCAGGAAGAGCGTTTCACGCGGAAGAAGCACGACTTTCGGTTTCCGACGAACGCAATTGAGTATTGTTTGTCTGAAGCGGGCATCGATGCCAGCCAGCTCGACCACGTCGCTTTCTACGACAAGCCTTTGATGAAATTCGAGCGTCTGCTCGAAACGTATGTCGCCTACGCACCGCTCGGCTTGCGCAGTTTTCTGCATGCGATGCCCTTGTGGCTGCGCGATAAGTTGCACTTGCCACGCGAGATGGATAAGGGCCTCGGCAAGCAATACAAGGGCCGCTATATCTTTCCCGAGCATCACGAATCGCACGCGGCCAGCGCGTTCTTTCCATCGCCCTATGATGAAGCCGCCATCATGACGATCGACGGCGTCGGCGAATGGGCCACGGCCAGCCTCGGCGTCGGTCGCGGTAACAAGATCGAAATCACCCACGAGTTACGCTTTCCCCATTCGTTGGGCTTGCTGTATTCGGCCTTCACCTACTACTGCGGCTTCAAGGTCAACTCCGGCGAGTACAAACTTATGGGGCTCGCACCTTACGGCGAGCCAAAATACGTCGACCTCATCTTCGACAAAGTCGTCGATTTAAAAGACGACGGCTCGCTGCGCATGGACATGTCATACTTCAATTATTGTGAAGGCATGACGATGACGAGCCCCAAATTCCACGCGCTTTTCGGCGGCCCGCCACGCTCGCCCGAAACGCAGATGTCGCAGAAAGACATGGACCTTGCCGCGTCGGTTCAGGTTGTGACGGAAGAAGCCATGTTGCGGTCGGCGCGCCACTTGCATCGAATAACGGGGCTAAACAACCTCGTGCTTGCTGGCGGTGTTGCGTTGAACTGCGTCGGCAATGGTCGCATCCTGCGCGAGGGCCCCTTTGAGAATATTTGGATTCAACCCGCAGCGGGTGATGCAGGTGGCGCTTTGGGTGTGGCGTTATTTGTTTGGTATCAACTGATGGACAAGCCACGCAAGGTCGAATCGCCCGATGGCCAGCGTGCGTCATTGTTAGGACCGGCGTTTAGAGATCGCGATATTGCGACGGCGCTCGACGGCCTAAACGCGAAATATCATCACTGCGCCGATGAAGCCGAGTTGGTGCGCCGCGTCGCCGACGCACTGGAAAACGAGCAGGTCGTCGGTCACATGCAAGGCCGCATGGAATTCGGTCCGCGCGCGTTGGGCAACCGCTCGATCATTGGCGACGCGCGCAGTCCCAAGATGCAGTCGGTAATGAACCTGAAGATCAAGTTTCGCGAGTCGTTTCGACCGTTCGCACCGTGCGTGTTGCGCGAGCACGTCAGTGAGTATTTCGACATGCGCGACAACGAAGATAGCCCGTATATGCTGCTCGTCGCCAACGTGCGCGAAGATAAGCTAACGAACAGCCACGATGCCGCCGCGACCGGCCTCGACAAGCTCAAGCAGATCCGCAGTGTGGTGCCCGCGATTACCCACGTGGATAATTCGGCGAGGGTGCAAACCGTCGATGCCGAACGCCACCCGCGCATGCATGCGATCATGAGCGCATTTCACGAGCGCACCGGTTGCCCGGTAATCATCAACACCAGCTTCAACGTGCGCGGCGAGCCGATCGTCTGCACGCCCGAAGACGCGTATCGTTGTTTCATGGGGACGAACATGGATGTGCTCGTGATTGACGAATTCGTGTTGTACAAGAACGAGCAATCGGAAGCGAAGGAACACGACGTGGATGAATATCTCGCGCAATTTCAGTTAGATTAGCGGGGAGGCGTGGGGCTTGAGGCTTGGGACCTGAGGGTTAAGGATTGGAACATAGGGAATTGAGTTGGTAGGGTCCGCTGTGCGGACCAATTCGTGGGCGTATCGCGCGGCAACGGATTAGTCGCGACAGTGTTTCGGTAGGGTCCGCATTGCGGACCAAATCGTGGGCGCAACGCGCGATGACCGATTTCTCGCGATCGAACTCTTGACGGTTTGTTTACGGAATTTTCATTCGCGTAAAGGGATGGTCCGCACAGCGGACCCTACGAAAGACGAGGATTGCTTCATTGACGTGATGGTTGATCCAACGCACACGGACATTTCGAGATTCGCGCAACGTCGTGGTCCGCAGTGCGGACCCTACGGCGGTGTTCTACCCGAAGTTAACCATGTGAATGTTTCGTCGTTTTGACGATTCGACGTTTTGACGTTTTGACGTTTTGACTTTTCGATGTTTGACAAATGATCAAGATTGACTGGCAACCCGATTCATCAACGCTCCGCACCTTCGGGTGGACGGGTCTGGTGGCGTTTCCGCTGTTGGGCCTAATGGCTTGGAACCAATGGCTCGCGTTTGCACCTTTGCCCGATGGCGCGACACAACCGACGGCGTATGTGTTGTTCGGCCTCGGCGCGTTGAGCGGCGTTCTCGCCGTGGCCGCGCCGCAGCTACTCAAACCATTGTTTCTTGGGCTCTCGTTAATCGCCGTGCCGATCGGGTTTGTGCTGACGTACACGCTACTGACGTTGGTCTTTTTCTTAATCGTTACGCCGACAGCGATCCTGTTCCGCATTGTCGGTCGCGACGCCCTGCATCGAAAAATTGACAAATCGGCAACAAGCTATTGGACGCCCCACAAGGCCCCGAAGGATGTGAAGCGGTACTTCCGGCAGTATTGACACATTGATTTGTCGGACAACCGCCGTCGGGCGTGGTATGATTAATAATATGAGCATGCTGGGAGCCCCTGCCCCTCCGGGGCTGGATGACAATCCCACGCCCGGCCAAAATAACAAACAAACCGAAATAACCGGCCGAATACGATGACCGACACACACGATCAACAACAGCACGACACCAACGCATTTAACGACGAAGCCAACGCCGAGCGCGTCGGCCTGTTCACCGAGTTGTGGGAATTCCTCAAAGACAACAAGAAATGGTGGATGCTGCCGATTCTGATCTGCTTCGCCGGATTGATCGGCCTCGTGATTCTCGCCGCCGTCGCACCGGGAGCGGCGCCGTTTATTTATACGTTGCATTGACGCATAGTAAGGCTATTTAGAACAATTTGGTTTCAATGAGAGCGTGAATGCTCGTAGAGCTAGGAGGTACCAATTCGTGCCGCGGCAGCTATGGATCAAGGCCCTACGATACGGCTTCCTGCTTACCGCATGTAGCACAACTGCGGTTTGGGTAGCGCTCATGTCATGGGCCAATTTCATTATCTACACACCAAAAAGCTATTCTGTAATAAGCGCACAAGGAACGCTTATGGGCTACCCCTTGCCTTTCGGAATGACTGATATCGTATGTTCTCGAATGAGCCCCATGCGATTCCCGAATTGGGCGTTACCAAGATATGGATCCGAAAAACGAAATAACACGGCGTATCAGAACTTTCCTATTGGTGAGTTTTACGCCCACGTCATATATGTGCCGCATTGGTTAACGAACTTAGCAGCTTGGGTGATCTTTGCGATCGTATGGCGCAAGACTAAAACTAATCCTTTTGGCCATTGTACCAAGTGCAACTACAACCTTACCGGCAACGAAACCGGCACTTGCCCCGAATGCGGAACCGTTATCAACGAGTCACATACCATTCCTGAAAAAGCCCCAGTAGGGGCGGCGCGAAAATAGCCCAGGAGTTCACTCCTGGGTCTTGTCGACTCGCAAAGATGTCTTAATCGTGCCGTAGGTACGATGGGAGTAAGCGTGCGATCGAGGCGGCTTCCCATCATCCCTCCGGGATGAAATAGCAAATCGCACGATCACCCAGCAGTGAACTGCTGGGCTATTTTCAAATTGTCCTTATCGGGACAGGCAACTTGGCAAATACGATAATCACTAATTGACGAGAAACAAAACCTGAGGGCTGCCAATGACGTCAACACAATTTCGCGAATTAGACTTCTGGTCGCAGGACGAACAAATATTGCACGTGCTGATTAACGGCAACGTGGGATTTCTGATGTATCTGCGTGAACCAGGCGATGCTGGCTTCACGTCCCGCAACCCTGCCTATGCTGGCCCGGAAGACGCCACCATCGAATACCGCCTGTCCAATGGCCAGCGCGACGAGTACCCCGCGTCATGGGCGCTTCCAATATCCGTCATCGACGAAGCGATAGCGTATTTCAAACGCGAAGCCAAAAAACCGCCCTTTATTCACTGGTATGATGATTCACTTGGTGACTAGCCTACTCCAACTATCCTTACACCGTCGCCTTAAACACGCGCGCACCAACGCCGAAACACCCGATACCGATTCCGATCAACACCAAACACGGCGTCAGCATTTCCGTCGGTGAAAAGGCGCGCCACATGGCACCTTCCATCGCGAGGATCGACCATTTGATCGGGCTGATCACGGCGACGTCTTGCATCCACGCTGGCATAAACGCCAGCGGCATCATTCCGCCGCCGATCATGGCCAACACGACCAAAATCGCCCAACCGATGCCGCCCGCCGCTTGCTCGGTCTTCCCCATCACGGCGAGCAACATCATGATGCCGACGAACGCAAACGAAACACAGACGAGCGCGATTGCCAACATCGCATACGAATGCGGCCGAACGCCGAACACGATGGCCGCAAAGACAAAAAGGCCGATACCGACTGTCATCGTCGTGAAAAAACATGCAACGCCCTTGCCCGCAAGCACCTGCCACAAACTGATCGGCGCCATGCGCAACCGCACCAACGTTCCGCGCGTGCGCTCGACGACCAGCGAGATACCGAAGCCCGCGGCGCAACCCATGATTCCCCACACGGCACCTTGAGCGAGCGTAATTTCGTATGCGCTTTGCGGGCCGTCACGCTGAGGAAGGATGTCGATTTTTTCGATCTTGGGCTGCATGAAACCGGCGGCATTGTTGGCGCCTTCACCACCGTCGTTTAAGTCATCACTCTGCATGTCCGGCATCTTCGTCATGAAAGTCTTCAGCGCCGGCAGGAACGTCAGCAAGGTCGTTCTGGTGAGCGGATCGATATCCTCGGCGTTGCGCACCTCGTCGATCGTGCTATCGAGTTGCCCCGCCATCGCCGTCGGGTCGGTGAAAACGCGCTGCAAATCGCCGAACAGTTCGCCCATCAAGATGCCTTGCAACATGCCCGTCTCGGCCGCGCGGGCCGGGTCGATACCGAGGCCCACCTTGGGCGGATTGCCGAATATCTGTTCGCGCGCATTGCCGAAACCCGTCGGCAATACCAACATCGCCGAGCGCTTGCCGCGCCGCACCAATTCCTGCGCTTCGTCGCGCCCCGTCGTGATCACGTTTAACGCATCGAGATCGCTGAGTTGCTGAACAAACGCCGCCGAGCTTTCGGTTTGGTCTTCATCGACGACCACGACGTAAATACCGCTGCTACCACCGCCGCCCATGCCCGACATGATCATGCCGAAGAAACTGGCGTACACGACCGGGAACACGAACGCAAAGAAAAAGCCAGCCTTGTCGCGCAACAACATGCGCAAATCTTTGGCGGCCAATGCAATGATCTCATTCATCGCGCAGCGCCCTCCCCGTCAAATTCAAAAAGACCGTTTCGAGATTCGCCCGCTCCACATGAAACGTTTGCAACCCCCCGTTGTTTTGCAGGCGCTGCAACTCGGCCAACGGATCGTCAGTCTGCATCTCGACCTCCTCACCATCCGGGCGCGTCGCGATCACGCGGCTGGCACCGCCGTGCGTGTCGATCAAGCCGTCCACCGAGTCGATCGCGAGCAAGTTACCGCGATCCATAATCCCCACACGGTCGCACAATCGCTGAGCTTCTTCCATGTAATGGGTCGTGTAGATGATGGTCGTATCCATCTCGCGCAGGGCGAGAATGTGTTCGAAGATGGCGTTGCGCGATTGCGGATCGACGCCAACGGTCGGTTCGTCGAGCAGCAGCAGCTTCGGCTTGTGCACGACGGCGATGGCAAGATTGAGCCGCCGCTTCATACCGCCGGAATACTCCGACGCCTTGTCTTTCTGTCGATCGGCGAGCCCGACAAACTCAAGCGCCCACGCGACGCGCTCCTTCAACTCGCCTCCGCGCAGGCCTTGCATCTTGCCGAAGAACGTCACGTTTTCGCGACCACTCATTTCATCGTAGATGGCCAACGACTGTGGCGCGACGCCAACGAGGCGACGCACATCCTTATTGGTCGGATCGCCCGCCCCGCCAATTGCGATCGAACCGCGATCGGGGCGCAGCAGGCCGACACACATATTGACAGTCGTCGTTTTGCCCGCGCCGTTGGGGCCGAGCAAGCCGAATATCTCGCCGGCGGCAATCGATAGAGAAACGCTATCGACTGCGACGAGATCGCCGAATTGTTTTCTGATGGAATCAATTACCAGCACGGATAAGGGCTCACCTTTCGAGTTGGTTTTGCAGGCAAAAACACGTCGGTCTCGAACACCAGCTTTGCTAAACGCAAGGCACGACAGCCATTAACGAATTAAAACGCGATCCAAATTTATTTCGTCACCGAGCAACGTTCGCCGTTCCAAAGAAACATCGATTTCATAATGGTATCGCTAGATGGTGCGTCGATAGTGAATCAATCGGTCGATAGCTTCAAATCCGAGCGACCGATGGGCGGCATCACTGATCGTGTTGTCGATCCACGTGTCGGACGCGAGTTCGCTACAGCCTTTGGATTGCCCCCACGACACGCCCGCATCGATCAACATGCGCCCGACGCCGACGCGTCGATGGCTGTCTGCGACCCACCACGCCTCGAGATAGGCGACCGGCCCTGTCGTGCAGCCAATAGCGTGCGGATGCAAAGAGTATTCGGCAAAGCCGACGAACGTCTCTCGATCGAACGCGCCGATGGCCAATTGATCGTCGTCGTCAAGAATGCGCACGACTTCGGCCGCTGCCTGTTCCGGCGAACAATCCGCCCACAAGCGGCATCGCGCTGCAACCCAAGCTTTCTGGTCGGATTCATTCAACGCACGAATGACCACGCCCGATGACAAATCGCTCTCTGGCATCCGGTTTCACCCCACCGTCGCAACCCGCGTTTGGCCGCGGCATCTCCACACCGCCGCAGCCTCTCAAACGCAACCCGTTCGCCCTATCTCTTTGCCACGAAATACTAAACCACCATCAACAAAAATGGTGCCGCCGCACTGCCAATTTCTCGCTTTCTCCGCCCGCTCTTGACCAGTCCGGCACGCCCGTGTACCACGTGATCTACGCCGTAAGTGGCCACGATAACCCCGAATCCGGAACCCGCTATGAAGACCGACGTTTCCGCCGATACGCTCAGCATCAACACGATTCGCACGCTGGCCATGGATGCCGTTCAGAAAGCCAACTCCGGGCACCCCGGGGCGGCGATGGCCCTGGCGCCGCTCGCGCATTTGCTCTACACGAAATATATGCGGCACAACCCGGCCAACCCGCGCTGGGCCAATCGCGACCGATTTGTGCTCTCGGCCGGCCATGCCTCGATGCTGCAATATGCGACGCTGCATTTGGCTGGTTACGACGTCACGCTCGAAGACATCAGAAATTTCCGCCAACTCAATAGCCGCACGCCCGGCCACCCTGAGTTCGGTCACACGCCCGGCGTCGAAACGACCACCGGCCCGCTCGGGCAGGGTGCCGCCAACAGTGTGGGGATGGCCGTCGCAGAAAAATGGCTGGCCGCTCGCTTCAATCAATCGGGTCATAACATCGTAGACCATCGCGTGTACGCCATTCTCGGTGATGGTTGCATGATGGAAGGCGTCACGGCCGAAGCCGCCTCGTGGGCGGGCCACTTGGCACTCGACAATCTCGTCTGGTTCTACGACAGCAACGACATCACGATCGAAGGCAAGACCAACCTCGCCATCAGCGAAGACGTCGCCGCCCGCTTCGAAGCGTACGGTTGGCACGTACAGACCGTGGCAGATGTCGAAGATCGCGCGGCGTTGTGCAATGCCATCGATGACGCCCACGCCACTTCTGGCAAGCCAAGCTTGATCGTCGTACACAGCATCATCGCACGCGGTGCGCCTAACAAGCAAAACACCGCCAAGGCCCATGGCGAGCCCCTCGGCGATGACGAAATTCGCGGTGCCAAAGACTTCTACGATTGGCCGTCAAACGAACCGTTCTTCATTCCGGAAGAAGTGAAATCGTCCTGGACGAAATCAAGCCAAGCCCGCGGTGCTGAACTCGAAACGCAATGGAACGACGCGTTTGCGAAATATCAAGCCGCGTTTCCCGAGCTCGCCAAAGAATGGCAGTTGATTCAACAGGGTAAATTGCCCGAAGGCTGGGACGCGAACTGGCCGACGTTCGACGCCGACGCCAAAGGCATGGCGACGCGCGCATCGGGCGGCAAGGTATTGGTTGAAGCGGCCAAGCGCATCCCATGGTTGATCGGCGGCTCGGCTGACTTGGCTCCGTCGACGAAAACGCTGCTCGAAGATACGGTCGATTTCCAAGCAGGTACGTATGAAGGCCGCAACCTACGTTTCGGGATTCGCGAACATGCGATGGCCGCCGCCTGTAACGGCATGTCCCTGTCCGGTTTGCGACCGTTCGGCGCGAGCTTTTTGGTGTTCACCGACTACGCCCGACCGTCAATTCGCTTGTCGGCGCTGATGCAACAACCGGTGACGTACGTGTTCACGCACGACAGCATCGGCGTCGGCGAAGACGGGCCGACGCACCAACCCATCGAACATCTCGCCGCGTTGCGAGCGATCCCCAATCTCGATGTCTTTCGCCCCGGCGACGCCAACGAAGCCGCCATGGCGTGGAAGCATGCGTTGCAAACAACCGATCGGCCGGTGCTCTTGGCGTTAACGCGCCAAAATGTGCCCACACTCGATCGAAGCAAATACGCCGCCGCCGAAGGTGCACTCAAGGGTGGTTACATCGTTCGCGATTGCGACCAAACGCCGGAGATCGTCCTGATCGGCACAGGTTCTGAACTGCAACATTGCATCGCCGCGGCAGAAACGCTCGCAAATGACGGTGTGGCCGTCCGCGTCGTCTCGCTTCCATGTTGGGAACTATTCAACCGACAAGATGAAAAATATCGCAACGACGTCTTACCGCCTGCCGTGACGAAGCGTGTCGCCATCGAAGCAGGCGTTGCGCAAGGTTGGGATAAGTACGTCGGCCCTCACGGCGCGACCGTCACGATGTCATCGTTCGGACTGTCCGCACCGGGCGACGCCGTCATGGACCACTTCAATATGACGGCTGATGGCGTTTTGAAAGTAGCGAAAACGCTGCTGGCGAAGGGCTAATTTGGATTCAAGTAGTTATTCACGTGCCGAGGTTCACGTTCACTTCGATTCGTTTTCCAATCGATGACGCAGCGCCCCGCGGCTGATACCTAGCAATCGCGCGGCCTGCGACACATTCCCGTCGCACGCCTCGACCGCCTGTCGCGCCGCCAACTGTTCGATATCCATTAACGTAAACGGCTGCGCGCCGAACGGAAATCGAATATCGCTTAGCGCCGTCGGCGGTGTGCCATTCCCACCTGAAAGATTGAGATCGGCTTCATCAATCTCGTCGCCATCCGACAGTAACACCGCCCGCTGAATGACGTTATCCAACTCCCGAATGTTCCCCGGCCATGCGTATCGACGCATGCGGTCCTTTGCACCGGCACTCAACGGTGGCGGTTCGCGATGGAGTCTTCTGGCCTGCTGTGCGATCAGATGTTCGGCAATCAGGATCACATCGTCATCGCGCTCGCGCAGAGGCGGCAATTCAATCGCAAGCGTTTGCAGGCGAAACATCAAATCGCTGCGAAAGCGCCCGTCGTCAACCCGTTGCTGCAAGTTTACATTCGTCGCGGCAATCACCCGCGCGCGTAAGCTACGTTCGCGCGTGTCGCCAATGCGGCGCATCGTGCGATTCTCCAAGACGAGCAGCAGCTTGGCCTGCAACTCCATCGGCATCTCACCGATCTCATCGAGAAACACCGTCCCATCATCGGCGGCTTCAAACAGCCCCTTGCGCGTTTCGTCGGCTCCGGTGAACGCGCCGCGTTCGTGACCGAATAATTCCGCTTCGATCAATTGCCCTGGCAGGGCCGAACAATTGATTTGCACAAACGGCGACTCACGATGCGGTCCCAAATCGTGAATGCGATGCGCGAGAAGATCTTTACCGGTACCCGTTTCACCGGTGAGCAATACCGTCGGTAGCCTACCGCGCTCATCGACCGGGACGGCGGCCATGCGATCGGCCAACGCCAACGTGCGCGTGATCGCCGAGCTGCTGCCGATGATGGAACGTTCGGCACCGTGCCGTTCGCGCTCCCGTTCAAACACTTTCAGTCGGTCAAATAATTGCCGGTGCTTCAACGCTCGTTCGATGACGATTTCCAACTCATCGATTCCGACCGGTTTTTGCAGGTAATCGGTCGCACCGCGACGCATGGCTTCAACGGCCCCGCCCACCGTGCCGTAAGCCGTCATCACCACGATAGGAAAGTCGTGGCCGGTCTTGCGAAACCTCTCGATGATCTCGACGCCATCGATATCGGGAAGCTTGATATCGACGAGTGCGATACTCGGTTCGAATGTTTCGACCGCCTTAAGTCCGGTCGCGCCATCGTGCGCTGCAACGACCGTGTGCCCGGCGCGCTGTAGCTCAAGACCGAGCGTCGCCAGCAACGTTTCTTCATCTTCGATAATTAAGATATCAGCCATTCGCGCGGTCCAGACCTTCTACCATGGGTAGCGTAAATTTGAAAATCGTCCCACCTTCCGGCGGGCATTCGTAGGTCAGCTCACCACCATGCAACGCCGCCACGCGCCGCGCCATCGTCAGCCCCAAGCCCGTTCCATCGTGCTTAGAACTGATTGATGGTTGGAAGACTTTCTCCTTCAACGCTTCCGATATTCCGGGACCGCTGTCCTTCACGCTCACGACGGTTTGACGCTTTGCATGTCGGCTTTCAACCGCAATCGTCACGACGCCGTTCTTATCGCACGCTTCGATCGCATTACCAACGATGGCTGCTAGCGCCTGCTCAAAATGCGTCGGATCAACCGACAACATAACGCCAGATTCATTGGACGACGATACATGTAAGTCGATCTCGCGCCGCAGCGCCATGGGGCGAAACGCCTGAACGACACCACCGATCACCTGCGCCGCATCGACCGATTGAACCTTCATCTCCATCGGCCGACAGACATGCTCGACTTCGCGCAACCAAGACTGCAGCCGTTCCACTGAGCCGACGATCTCGTCGTGCTGCCGCGCCAGCGCATCGTCACCATCGACTGTGCGCCGACAGGATTCGGCCAAGCTGCGAATTCCTGCCAGCGGATTGCGAATGTTATGCGCGATATATGAAATCAACTCGCCCATGACGGCGGCGCGCTCGCGATACACCATCTGACGGTTAAGACGCTCGATATCGGCCGCCATCCCATTGAACGCCGTCGCCAACTGCCCAAGCTCACCGGTAGTGTGTACCCGCGCGCGATGGTCGAGATGTCCGCGACCGATCTCGTCCGCCGCCTCGGTCAACTCGATAACTGGCAGCAGCACCCAACGACGCACCAACACCAAGCCGATCACACCGAGCAGCGCGCCGACAACCATATTCACCGACAACACCAGCACCGACCGATAGAAGGCATCGAACGATCCGCGGGCCGTGGCTGATAAATGATCGAACACGAGGGCTTCCCACTGCCCGAGCAATCGATCCAACTCCAGATGCGCCGAACCGACAAAAGGTGGCCGACTATCGCTCGTCGCATCCGCATTCTTCCGAGTAGTCGTTAACTCAACCTGCCGTTGTGCGAGTAACTTATCGAGTATTTTGTCGGTCGCTACAGGCGGGTCATTCGCATCAATCAACGTAGCCAACGTTTCGTCAGCCAAAACTTCGGCCGCGATATAGTCGATATCACGCACCATTCGCGCACGTTCGTCCGGACTCGTTTCCACTTGCGGATAAAGCTGTATCTGCGTGAATTCATCGCGCAACAAACGTCGCAAACGACGAATCTTCACGCTCGATTGACTCGAATTCGAAATCGACTGCGCCGCGTCCTCAAAGTATTGGCGAATAACACCTACCGTAACAAACAGGGTAACGGCGAGCGTCAACTCAAAAGCGATGATCAGGATGGCACACTTGAGGCGTAGACTCATCGGAAACGCCGTCTGGGTAGGGCCGTACGATGAGAAGCACAAACGACAACACCGTCCACTTTAGGCAGGTGAGTGATGCAGCACCCGACTTCCAATTCGTGATGGGACGGGAGCGAGGGATCTCTTCGAATCGCAAGAATGCAAAACCCAAAACTATTAGGATGCGATTCGGGGATGACGTAGCTAAAACTCATCGCGCCGTTAATCATGAGTCGGGATAAAAAGACCATTGCCAGCCCGGTTGATCTAACGGCATACGCGACGCTGCCACATGACCGCCGACAAATGCGACGTTGAGCTTCCCCTCATGCCGCATGGCGGGAATCCAATACGCACCATTATCGTAACCATCGGCCGTTGCCTGTGGCGGCGCGACATAATACGCGTTGCCATCGGTCGGGCTGATTCCGAGACCATCGACATCCAACGCTAATGGAACATTCGGATAATTGAGAATTCGACTGGTCAACAGCGTTTGGGCTGCCGTGGCCTCCGGTCGATGCAAACGGCGATTGAAGCCGACCGAAACATTCTCTTTTGGATACACCGCACCATCACTGCAAGGTCGATTCGCCCGTCGTTTCAATTCGATCGGTCCTTCCGGGCACATCAACGGCTGCGTCGACGCGTCCATCGTTTCACGTATGGCACTCGGGTTCTGCCAAAACTCATCAACGAGATAGATCGATTCTTGAAAGTCCTCAATATAAAAATTCGAACGGCCGTTGCGGTCGCCACGCGATGCGTATGCCCAATCATCTGCAAACACAATAAATCGTTCGCCAACCTGTCGCAGGTTGGCCACGCATTTCAAATTGCGCCCGGCGCGGCGCGCCTTGGTCAACGCCGGCAACATCAACGCCAACAGCAACGCAATCACGCTCAATACGACGAGCATCTCCAACAAGCTAAACGCTGCGCGCAACGATGCCTGCTTAGTCATCGACGGGGAATTGGCACAACCAATTCTTTCGCGAAATGTCGTATCCATGCGCGAGCCCTATTCCGCCAGCAAGCGCGACGTGAAACCCTGAATATCGCGACCGTGGACCACGCCATTGCGGTCGAAATCGGCGCGATCCATCAAAGCAGCAAAATCACCCGGCGGCACCGGAACCGGTACCATATCCGGGTTAATCAACAGGGTAACAAAGATGCTGAGGTCGTTAAAGTCAACATCGAGATCGAAATCCAAATCACCCATGATCTGAATCAAATCGCGATCGATATCGTCGATGACTCCATCGTAATTCAAGTCGTACATACAAAAACCGATGCCGAACGCATCGATATGAATCGCGCCGTCTACTTCGCCGTCGGCATCGTCAGGGAACACGCCGTCATGATCCGTCAGGAACGAATCGAACAGCGTAAAGTCCTCAGCCTTCACCACGCCGTCGCCATCGAAGTCGCCCAACAACGGCTCGGGCTGCACATCTGTCGGCGCGAAGAACGCACCCGAGACATCTTCGATCGCATATGGCATGCCGACGATAAGATTGACGCGCCAAAAATTTGGATTGAGTTGTAAGCCCGGCGTTGTCGTTTCCCAATCGCGCACCACATCGAAGTCGGGCTCAAATCGAATCGCGTCGCCAGCAGGTATCGCCATCACGCTATTACGCAGTTCGACCAATCCTTCCAGAATCGATGCCTGATCGCCATCGTTACCGTTGTGCGGCTGTTCGATCTCTTGCCGTGCGGCGGCCGAGGCGATGTTCGTTAGGGGAAACACGACCGTGACGATCGTCCAGTTGAGATCGAGTCGATGATCGAACAACACATCGACAGGCGGCTCGTAAACGCCATCGCCACCTGCACCGCTAAACTGTTCGAATACGTGAGCGCGATGCAACCACGTCGTGTGCACCATCCAAAGCTCACCCCATTCGAACGTGCCGTCGCCGTCGCCGTTTAATTCTGTTATCCCTTCGATACCATCGCCCGTACATGCCAGATGAAACTCTTCACCGCTGCGCTCCACCCAAGGTGTCGTAGCCAACTGATTGTCGATATCGCTTCCACAAACCGCCATGCGATCGCCCCATACGGGATCATTCACGCGACCGCCGAAGCGCCCTAGATTGCCAAGGAATCGAAACTCAGGGAAGTCGACCTCGCCACCAGTTTGCGCGCTGGCGTCCACATCGAACTCGATATAACCGACAAATGGATTCGGCCCGTACATGTAAGGTTGGTAATCGTCCTCAACCAACGCGAGCGGACCGGGAGGATTGATGAGACCAAGGAAGGCGAAATCGAACCGCAAAAAACCACCCGTCGCAGACCAGTCCCCAACGTAGATGCTTTCCGTGGCATCCAGCGGCTGCCAGCGACCAATTTGGTATCCAATAAGGTCGGGCGTCAGATGCTGCGTCTCGTCGATGATTCCATCTGCGCCGAAATCCGTACGTCGAGGCCAAGCTTCACCTACGGAATCGATGGCGACGCGCGTTTGACCAACCGCAACGTGGGCCGTTGCCATGATCAACGCGATGATAAGCCGCCAGCGCATCTTGAACCTGTACTCACCTTGTACCCGCTCGACCCGGAACGACTTACATTCTAACCAAATAGCCTGAAACAAACCAAGGATAATGCTTCGCAAGGCGATTCAACCGAAAGACTCGTTGTAGCCGCAACGAGGCCATGAAGTCTCGGCAACACTCCAAACGCAAATACGACGACAAGCCCGAAGAACCCCACTCCACCGTAGGCGTTCAATCGGGCCAATCGTCGATTTCAATTGAGGCAGTCTCAGTTGATCGAGCCGAGCAACAGCAAGACCAACTCTGCCGCGTCATTCACATCCGCATCGTCGTCGTTGTCGATATCTGCCGCATGAAACGCTGCAATCGGCGCTGCGTTCGGATCGAGCGCGACCGTGACGAACGCCTGAATGTCCAACCCATCGATCGTTCCATCGAGGTTCACATCGCCGTCGTTATTGAATTGCGGCATCGGATCGAGACCGTCGCCGATACCATCCAAATCTTGATCGACACCGATGCGATACCCCGAACCGGGCGGTACCGCCGTCGCTACCAACGAATTGCCCGCGGCCACCAGCGCTTGCATTTGGGCGAGTGTGAAGAACTGATGCTCATCCGATTCGAACAGCACGGGGCCGGCTTGTGCCAACACAAACCCTCTCATGTCGCCCGCGACCGAGCCTTTCAACACGACATCGCAGCGCGAAGGTTGTAAATCGTGCTGATCGATCATGGTCATCAAGTCCGTAACATCCTGACTGTTCGGAGCGGCCACATCCCAAACAAATTGCCATCCGACCACCGGCATCACGTTCGATTGCCAAGCCGTCAGGAATCCGATGATCTGTTCGTTAAACGGCTGCTGGCTAATGCCGGGGAAGAACTGCTGTAAGAACGTTTCCAACGGATGATCGTTTTGCTCGCGTTCCTCTCGACCGTCATGCAAAAGGCCGAAGCCGTTGTACAAATCGCTCCGCGCCTTCTTATGCAACTGACGCAGTTGCGGCACCAACTGAATTTGCGCAAACAACCCGCCCAGATTAAACGCCACATCATCACCATCCGGCACACACGCCAGTTGCATGGCGCCATCGTGATCGAGCATATGGCATGCATGACAACTGTTCATAAACAACGTGCGCCCCGCATCGGCCTGCGGGTCCTTAAAGAAGTTGTCGCGCGTTCGGTATGGATTCGGCGGATAAACCACCGTATTGATGAAGTCGGTAAACGCTTGCATGTCATTCACCGGCAGCTCTTCACCGCCGAGAAGCCCTTCGAATGTCGGGTTGAACGCATTGAAATCCTCACGGTCGCCGCGCCAATGCAGTTCAGTGTGATTCCGTAACCCCCGCAACGACAGCGTCACCATCGGCCCCTTGAGAGGATGATTCTGATCGGCCGTTTGCGGCGGGCAAGGTTCTCCACCGGTGATAAAGGGCGAATGCAACATGTCAGGTTCGGTCGGATTGCCCAAATCCCACGCGTGATGATCCAAGTGCCCGTCGAAGTGACACATCGCACAAGACGAGCTGAAGTTTTTGGAAAAGCGCGTGCTATAAAGGAAATCGCGCCCCTCGCGAACCACCGGCGGCTCCGGGTTGAACATCGGCGTCGTCTGCATGACTTGCGGCGCCGCCACATCGGTCACATCGACAACGCTAACCGTCATGTCGGTACGATTCAGCACATACAATCTGTCTCTCGCAGAATCGATTGCCATCCCGCGCGGCCCGCGCCCCACATCTACGCGCGCGATCACTTCGGCGGTTGCCCCGTTTAAGATACCGATTCGACCGACTCCGAACGCAGCAACAAAGGCAATATCGCCATCATCGTCGAACACGATATCCGTTGGGTTCGCAAGTGATACATCCTGTGCCTGCGGATTGACCGACGTGATATCGTTGAACGACGAGCCCATCGCCTCATGCAAATCGGCGCTAACTATCGTTGCCACCCCATGAATGTTGCGCACGATCTCGATTCGATGCGACATAAAGTTACCGTTCAGCGACGGTTCCAAGCGCGTTAGATTTCTTGGCTCTAAATTTGAGATGAAGATGTCACCCGTGACCGGGTTTTGCGCCATGCCCGTGAGCGTGCCGCCCAGATGCTGCACGGTGAGTGCATCGAGTTCTTGCATATTGGTGAGGCCCGCCGCAGCGTTGACGTCGATCACAATCACGTCGCGGCTGACCTGCGCCTTGGCGTCGTCGATTATTTCCTGCAAGACCTCTTCGGCATTGAGCAAGTTGAACTGCGCCGCAAGATCGGCCACGCGCTGTGGATGCGGATCGCCATTGTCATCCGTCAACGCATCGATAATGGCGTTCCAATCGCCGCCCGTCATCGACTTGTCCATTACGATGCGCTGCACCAACGGCGCGGCTGGCCCCATCGGGTTGGCTGTCCAGATATCCGGCCAAGGCGCTAGGCTACTGGCGGTGAACAACTCCGCCGGCGTTGGTTCAAACGTCTGGTCGAAAAACGCCAACGCCAACAGGTGCGGCGACGACACGCAACTACAATCGCAATTGCACGGATCGTTTGGCGCATTCGCAGGCGGTTCAAACGGCCCTGCACACAAATCGGCATCATCACACGTCGACTCGCCCCCCTGCCACGACCCGCCCGCGTCGAAACAATCGAACGTGTTCAGTTCCTGGCAGGCGCCATCTTCAAAACAACAGCCACCGAGCGGAGCGGGCAACTGAAACAGCACCGGCTCGCCCACGACCGTCGTGCTATTACCTGAATGCAACGGCGATATGATCAACCGGTCGCGGTCGGCGTCGTACACGGCCGAGCGCGGCGTATTACAATCGAGATATTTCGATTGCAAAATCGTATGCGGTGCGCCGCCGCGCACCGCAACGACAGCGCCTTCCTGCACCAACGGGTCGGGAACGTTCGGACCGAAATCCGCCACCGTCGGGCTTCCTTGCAGAATCACAAATGCCAACGAGCCCGATGGATTGAACAGAATGTTGATCGGTTCATCGCCGACTTCAACGATCGCAGTCACTGCGCCCGCTGCCACATCGACCACGGCGACGTTGTCCGAAATGAAATTGGCAACCCATACGATATTGCCGTTGGTTTCCGGTTGCACCGCCAACGAAACCGGATCGAGGCCGACGGGGATTTCTTTAACCTTCGTCAATCGTGGCGTCGTCGTGTCATAAACGACCAGCGAGTTATTCGGCGTGTTTACTGCGAACAACAATGTGCCGTTCTCGTTCAACGCCAACGGTTTAAACGGCGGGCTTTCAAAATTAACAAACGCCCCGCTTTCAAGAGGCGAATCGGGCGGGTCGTACGGCCCCAACGACTCTGGGACATTGTCATCGCCGCCGCGCGGACCGCTGATTTCAACAAAAGCCCGCAATGATTCGATATCCGGGTGCCCCATCGACATGGGTATTGACGCGAAATCGGCTAAATCGATGGTCTCATTCGCTGGCGATTCCTCCGTCAAAATCTGGTCGCCTTGATGAACCGTTAAGCTCGTCTCTACTTGCGGTCCCGCCCCCGCCACGACAAACATCAACGCACAGACCGCAGCCAATGAATATCGCAAATTGTGTAAATTTCGATGCAACACACGCTCCTCCTTTTGCCGTCGTCAGTTTTCGACAGATGCCCGAACAGGGAATCGATTCACGGTTTACCAATCGCGCCGTCACCAACCGGACTGTGAGATTTCATCCAGAATTGATGACAAGATGACGCGACTAACGCATCTGTATAAGCAAGGGAGGTGCCAATAACGCGGGAGCGTAAAACGAAACGTCGTGCCATCGGCGCACACGCCGCTAAGCTAAAGCCATATCGAAACTAAGGCGTTAAATGTTTTTCGACTTGGAACGATGGGCAAGGCACAGATAGGGATTTTTCACTGGCTACTGGAAGCCAGCTGGCTACTGGAAGCCAACCCGAACGACATGCAGTGCGAGAGATTGATCCGAACACGTTGTAATTCAAATAGTGATCGTAATAAAAAGACAGCCGGCGATCGGGCTCGAACCGATGACCTACGGTTTACAAAACCGTTGCTCTACCAACTGAGCTACGCCGGCATCGTTGCTTTCACTTTCCCGATTATACCCCAAAAATCGCGTTAGCGAGCCCCTCAAGCCGCTTTTTTTGTCATCGCCACTTTCGGGGCGCGCCTTCACTTCCTCGCAAGGATTCGCGTCGCAGCGTAGCGAATCGCGTCCCCGTTGGTGGGGGTACTAGTGGGGTTCGTCATCAGTGCCGGTTGCGCGTACCCGAGCCTGAGCGGCTTCTGTCTCAACCGCGACCTCATCCTCGCCGGAATGGCCAGCTAAGGCCGTCGCGGTATTGTTGGCGCGTGCGGACTGCCACAATCGTTCGAAACGGCCACGGCGAGCCACCATGAGAAAAAGTTGGTGTAACCGTTGTTCGATTTTATATTGGGCGAACAAATCCCCGACTGGCTACTCGGCGACAAGGCTTATGACAGCGACAAACTCGATGCGAAGCTGGCCGAGCGCGGTATCGAAATGATCGCGCCGCATCGCATCAAATGTCACAAAACAGTCCAACGCACGATCGGCTGGTTACGCAACTTCCGATGCTGGTGCCTCCGCTTGGAAAGGTCGACGCCGTTGTACGACGGATGTCTTCATCACAGCAGCGCGATTCTTCAGCTTAAAGAGGTTTATTGGTTTTGGTCAGTTTCCAGCAGAATTAATTCCCTGAAAAAGCCTCGATATTTCGACTCGAATCCCGCCCAAATCGTTAGCCCCAATCTTTTTTCGGATCTGCATTGAAAGCCGCGAAAGCGACGCACTTTCACCACCCGTCTGCTGGCCACGAACGATACCTGCCGTCTTTAATTGCGAAAGGCCCCTATCGATCTGATCGAGAGCATTCATTGCCCGGACTTTTCCGTTGGCAACGTCCTCTGCTGAAGATGCGTCGCTGATTATTGCAGCAACTGCGTCAGCCAGATTGCCACTTTGCAGTCTAATTCTCTCGCGTAATTCACTGGGAGGCGGATAAAAACTATATACATTTGCGACGAGCAACAAGACAACAATCATCAATCCCACGAGCTGCGACCGTACAGATTGGGTAATTCTAGAGACTTCTATCGTTTGTTCATCAACATGGCCGTTAGTAATACGGGGATGCGACTTCAATCTTTCCGTCACCGCAAAGACCACTAAACCGATCAGCGCGATCAGTACCGGGAGATTTTGACTCGTTAACTCTATCGTTCGCTCGCCCACCAAAGACCATGAATATTTCGAGTCGACATTCGCAGGTTTGGTCAACATATCAAAGCCGTGCGAGTCCGCTTCTCCAGGGCGAACCGGAGAGATCGATCCGTGTATGACCAAAGCGAACCCGAGCGTACATGCAAGCCAAATGAGATTGGCGACGACACCGCGCAAGCGTAGACGATGGACACTCCACGCCAGGGTCCCGACACACCAGCCCGCGCCGATCATGATCGCGACGAGCATGCTGCCAGAAAGAAGGCCGATGCGCCAAAACTCCCCCGCAAATGCGACGGCGATACCGCTATCGATATTGGACAACGCTAACGGTACAGACAGTTCCAGCATCGTGGTCCAGGCCGATTCATTCAGGTGGGATTCAATCGACCCTGCCTCTAAAATCGCGGCGAACGCTGACGACGCCGCAAGCGATACGAGCACATACCCCCAAACACAACTGACAGCATGACGCGCTGCTGCGCGAATTGCACAAATTAGTTGAGACGATTCTTGCGTGAGATTGTTGGGGACTTCTCCTTGGCTGTTAGGCGAGCGAATCCCTGATACAAGACCGACAATGGCCGCCGTCGTCATCGACGAAATCAGAACTACCAACGCATTGATAACGCCCACGCTGTCGGCCAAGTGCCCAAATGACCACGGCATAAACAAGGCCGAACCCACCAAGAATGCCATCACATGACCGGGGCGAACCTTTGCCCTCAGCATTTCGCTGACAATTGGCAAAGCACCTAACGCTCCCACCGGAGCAATTAGCCCAAGCAAAATCGCGCGCATCAAACCGGCAATCGGCGTCGCAAACCACGCAGCCAAGAATGCACGTCCATGCGTGGTCCGCAATGCACCCGCAATGACAAATCCAGCGATCAAAGTTGGAAGGATTAGGAAAAAAGTCTGAGCGAATCTCAGCACGAATGTAATGAAAGAAAATGGGCCGAATACCGGGCCGTCGCCATGAGCCAACATCAGCAACATTATGACGCCCCTTTAACGACAGCAGCATTAGCGTGCTCGATACCCGTCGGCACCGCGACCTTAGCTAATATATCTTCAACCGTGCGAATCGAGCCCTGCTGCGACGAGGTGATGTGAATGCTAAACAACGGCGGCGCTACCGCCTGAATATCGTCCGGCGTCACAAACGACCGACCATCAAGAAAGGCGCGTGCCTGCGACAAACGCTGCCACATCAAAACGGCACGCGGACTAAGACCGTGATGAAATGCCGAATCATCGCGTGTAACGTTCGCCAGTCGCACCAAGTATTCCTGCAACTTGGGTACGATTGTTAAACTGGCCACCATCGCTTGCATGCGCGCGAGATCACCTGCCTGCAAAATCGACTCCTGTGAATGTCGATCTTCTTTATCCGAAGCGACCGCGTCTTGCAGCATCTGCACTTCATTTTCGAATGCCGGATAACCGATGCTGAGTTTCATCGCGAAACGATCTAACTGTGCTTCCGGCAACGGGTAGGTGCCATGGTGTTCGATCGGATTCTGTGTAGCGATGACAAAAAATTCTCGACAAAGATGGTGCCGTTCGTTGTCCACCGTTACCTGCCGCTCGGCCATCGCTTCCAGCAAAGCACTCTGCGCTCTAGGCGTTGCCCGGTTGATTTCATCCGCGAGCAATACGTCGGAGAATACTGGTCCGGGTACGAACTCAAATTCGCGCGACTTCTGATTGAACAAGTTGAAGCCGGTAATGTCGTTCGGTAGCAAATCGGGCGTGCATTGCAAGCGCGCGAAGCGACCACCCACCGCCTCTGTCAGACCGCGCGCTAACGTCGTTTTTCCAAGGCCCGGCAGATCCTCAAGCAGGATGTGACCGCGCGCGAGCAAACAAGTAAGCACGTGCTCGACGACTTCGCGTTTGCCATGAAGAATGTTGTTAAGTCGTCGTCTCAACTCGCGTATTGCATCTTGGAAGTAGGTAGGGTCATTCATGGCAATAGGATCGATCTCAGAATTCGGCTTTGTTTCGTGTGTTGCTACTTATTCACCTGTAGGTGTTCGTTTCAAGCGCTGGCGAGATAGGTGCCGAACGACCTTTCGACAAAGATCGGTGACGACTCCCTCCTGCGATTCGGTTGTAGACGATTCGCAGCCGTAGGACGCGGCGTAGAGGTGGGTCAGAAACGATTCCCGTATGGCGTCGTCGCGGCCACCGTACCAATCGCGCGGCGTTACGTGTGGTTCGCGCGCGGCCCCAGCCAGTCGACTGCGTAAGTCGAGTAGCCGTAATGTCATCGAAAGACACGCTCGCTGATTACGAAATGGCGCGAGCAAACATCGCATCGTGAAACAACGCTCGACGATCCACCAGCGCCGCCACCAAGACGCAACCAAGACCGCCAGCAAGAGGCACGATTTCACCGGACGCGCAGCCGCAAACGCCCAAAGTTGCGCAACGGAATTAACAACGCTTCCAAGTAGCGTCGGACGATAACGGTGTAGGTCAAATCCGGGCGTAGGATCGAATTTGACCCAACCACCGTCGGTGGATTTAACTTCAACCCAAAAGTGCGCATCGTCTTTAGTTACAGGTGTAAAGCCCGCAGCGGCCACATACTTCTTGGGATCCACATAAAAACCGGACACCACTCGCGTTGGATAACCGAGGCTACGCAGCGCGAGCGCCGCGGTCGTCGCAAATTGATAATCCGGACCACCGCGTGCCTGATGTAGCAGATAGTGAATCGGATCGTCGCATGTGGGCGGCAGACTTGCATCGCGGTCGTGGGCATAGTGTTGTCGCAGATGTGCCGTCAGCCCCTGAATCTGAGGCCAACCTTTGGGCAGGTTCTCAAATTGATGCGCTAGGTTGGCCGCGCTGGCCGTAAGGTGTTTCGGAATCTCAAGATTGACATCCTTCGTACCGCGTGAGAAAAGCGCCGGCTTCACCAGCGCCAACTTCGACTCATCGATTGACTGCGAAGCTACCTCAAAAAAAGAGCCCGACGGCAGACAGTGCCGCGCTCGAATCACGCCGTCGTACACCCAGGCAAACGTCTCCATCGCCCACTGTTGCGCATTCGCGCCGCCGGCCTTGCCCAACCGAAACCGTTCCAAGTAGCTTGGCAATGGCACGCGGTCCGTCGAAAGCGTTCCAAAGCGAAGGGTATGAAAACGGCAGCCATCCAAACATTCGAGTACAGGTCGATCCATAAGCCAAAGCCACGAATGATCCGGATCGTGCGACTCTAGATGACAGCGATGGTCGATGACTGGCGGTTCGTGCCAACAGATGCCATCGAACGAGTCATAAATCGTGGTGCAAAGGTGAAGTGGCCCCCCACCTTCAACATAAAGTAGCGCCTTGGCATCGACTGATGGTTGTTGCTCGCGATTCTGAATGGACTCGCGGTAAAGGGAAAACTGACGACCGGCCTCACCAAAGTCCGGTGCCTTGTGACCATCTCTGTCGAGAAATTGCTCCTGATCGACAAAGATTGCTCGAAAAAGCTGATCGGGCGGGATCGGCTCACCGTAGGCGTCGGTCATCACGTCATACATCGACGACAGTTCCGATTCGAGAAAGTAATCTGAATCGACTGCACCTGTCCCCCGCGCGTTGGGGCCGCTCACGGCCCAGTCGCCGTCACCAGCACCGAGCAAAGCGGACGAATTCGCGCGCTGGCTGCCACCCGATGATGGCAACCATTCGCCCCAATTTTTCGCAACGCCGCCAGCCGTCTTCGAAACAATAAAAGAAGAACCCGTCATTACCAAAACAATGAGACCGTAAGCCCAAAGCGGGGCCGCCGGTCGCGCTCCGTTGGCGGATACCGCGGACACATGGCACCAATAACGATTGGCGAGCCAAATTGCGATCAGACCACCGTGCAAAACGATCAGCCAAACATGCGTTGCCTGCGCGTTTAACATCAGGCCGGCCAACGCTAGGATGAAGGAAATACCCAACGCCGCGAATTCATTGCGTGCGATCGCCGGGAACGCTGCTAAAAAAAATGCCACGTTGATCAGTGTCGCAATAACGGCTTGTTCCATGGGAACAACCTGCGTTGATCCGAACAACCCGGCCAAACACGGCACCAACGGCGCGACGAACAGCACGGCACCCAACGCTTTGCCGCGCGCGGAATAACCGAGCGGTTTGCCATGCTCGACCTTTGAAAACCATCTGTTCTTATCGTTGAGATGCGCCACCCCCGACGCAGCCAGCGCGTATGCCACAACAAAAAGCACTGGCCAAAAGACACTTACGCCCGGTTCGGTAATAGCAAACCGCGCCGCCAAAGCGCCGGCGCTAACCGTACCGATCAACAACAATCGGCTGGGCCAATTTACGGATGGGTTACGCAACATCGGCGAGCCCCCGTCCCTGTCCAAGCAAATTCGCTGGAATGCTGGCCGGACCATGAAGCGATACCACATGATCGGATAGCGCGGCCATTAACGTTCGATCGCCACCAAACGCGGTGTTGACCAAAGCAAACCCGAGCCATGACCGTGCCTGTTGCCGATCGATCTTAGCCCAACCGATGTCGGTACTGATAAACACCACGGGAATGTCGTGCCCGATCGCAACGCGATGCATGCTGTCAGGCGATAATGCAACTGTCGCCAACCCATCAAGAATGGCGGAAGACTGACGCTGCCCGCCAGTCGCCGGAATATGCAACGCCCCCGCCCGCAATTCGACCTCTGCCCCCGCCGCCAGCCAGCCGTTGGCAAGACTTGCCGCGATTCGGATCGACCACTCAAACGAGCTATCCGCACCGTCGCCCACATGACTTTGCGGATCGCAGTCGAGCACAATGAGCGTCTTGGGCGTACCCGTCGCTTGAAACTCACGCACCATCATGCGACCGTGCCGCGCCGTCTGTGTCCAATGAATCCATCGCATCGGGTCGCCGCGCCGATACGCCCGCACGCCGCACGTTTCGCCATCGGTGCCGGCCCGTCGCGTTTCGATATGTCCGGTCGCCGCATCGGTGCTGAGCCAATCCGGCGGCGCGGCAACCGGAAAGGTGCGCGGCCATACGATCAACTTTTGATCGACCGAGATCGACTTCCGCGCGTAGCACAACCCGAATGGAAACCCGGAACGAAAGCACGGCGAAGCAATTGGATAAGCACCACGGTGCGGCGGCATCAAGCTCAACCTCAACTCTTCCGCACGATACGGCAGTGATGCAGGCAGCCAGCGAGGATCACCCAAGCCGACTTCGGTAACAACACCCCAAGGTGGTACCAGTAGCTTCTGGCAATATCGCAACGTCGCAGAAACTTCTTCTTGTTCGTGAACGCGTTCCTTATCAAACCGCAGCTCGCTGCGCAAACCCAAGACCGTCAACCATGGCCCAGCGATTCCGACGACAAACAGGAGTAGCAGCAGCGGCAATAGCATCAATACGCGCGGATGGAATGCATAGCCCACCACTACAACGACAAGGGTGCATAACAGCAAAGCCAACACACCCTTGTTAATACGCTGAAGCAGCCAATCGAAAGTCTTCAAGAGACGCGTCATGCGTTGCACGCCCGGCAATCACCATAGATGACAATATCGTGACCGCTCATATGAAAGCCGGCAGGTAGAAGCTTGCTGAGACCATTGACGCAGCCCTTTAAATCGAAAACGGCATCGCATTTGCGGCAACGAAAATGATGATGGTGCTTGTCGGCCGCTTCCTGCAGTTCGTAGCGCGGCGCTTCGCCGGGCAATTCGACCGGATGCAAAATCCGATCTTGGACCATGCGTTTCAGCGTGCGATACACCGTGGCAAGATTGAGGCTCGGCACTTCGTCGCGCGCGGCATCCAGAATTTCCTGCGGCCCCAGCGGGCGGCCAGCGGCGGTGAACGCATTTTCGATTGCAACTCGTTGTGTTGTCTGACGTTGCATAAGTTGGCCTTTCAGCGGCGACCGATGGAAAATCCACACCGAATCACGACCCAATTTTATTGTCGCGCAAGCCCTATTGCAAATGCATTCGCGTCTGCTTAAACTGCTTACAATTGCTAATGCAAATGCATTCGCATTCCAGACCGCCCACTAAGTAAGGAGGATTTTGTATGCGTCTAATACTAACAATTCTAGGACTAGTAGCTGCTCTCGCGGTTCCCGCCAAAGGTGGGATGATTTACGCGTCCGGCCAATTGCTCATCCCTGGGGATCCGGCCATTCCGCCCGGCCAACCCGGTCACGACGACACCCGCGAAAACTACGTTTACGAGATCAACCCCATCACCGGTGTCGCGACGCCCGTTTCACCGGTCACCACCGGCCTCCCGGCAGCACTCGCAGGCACCACGGACCAGCGTTTGCTCGGCTTCAGTAACGGGCAAATCTCCCAAATCGACCCTTTCACAGCCACCCAAACCCCCATCGGTGCCAATAACGGCCTCAGCGCTACGGGTTTCGAGGTGCTTCCGGATAATCGCGGATTCCTGACACCGTTCGACGGCAACTTCGACACCCAGCAGCTATTCGAAATGGATATCAACACCGGCGCTGCATCGCCGGTCAGCGCCAGCCCGACCGAAATTGGTGATGCCATCGACGTCGCTGCAGGCAATCCGCTCGGCACGGCCGCCCCATTTATTATCAGCCTTGGTGCCGTCGGATCGTCGCTCTACGGCGTCGATCTCGACACCGAATCGCTCATCGCGCTGGATCCGAACACTGGTGCCGCATCGGTCGTCGGTGCGGTCGGAGCCGTCGGCAGCGCCGGTGGCGGAGCCTATTTTGGTTTCTCTTCGCTCACCGGTGTCGATGAGAATTCCGACGGTAGCTTCGATGCGCTCTTCGGTGCCGTGAATTTCTTCGACGACGGCATCGACGTGCAACGCCTCGGCGGCGTCGCGCGCTACGACCTGACCGACGGCACTTGGTCGCTCGTCGGAACCAACCCCGGCGTGATCTTTTTCGGGTTTGGTTCATCGCCGGTCCCCGAACCTTCATCACTCGCATTGCTAGCAATGGGTGGCTTGGCACTGCTACGTCGCAAACGTTGATTTCCGAGACAACACCGATACGCGGCTGGGCATATCGCTCGGCCGTTTGCATGTCATGTGCGGTCTACGCGAGAGCTGCACATGGCATGCTACTGTTCATCACCATCTTTAAGGAACAAATATGACGATGCCGCTGGAAAAAAATGAGCGTTTACCCGTTACCGTCCTCTCCGGCTTTCTCGGAGCGGGTAAGACCACCCTGCTTAATCACATTTTAAGCAATCGCGCCGGCCTGCGGGTCGCCGTGATCGTCAACGACATGAGCGAGATCAACATCGATAGCCAATTGGTGCGCGATGGCGGTTCCGAACTCAGTCGTACCGAAGAAACGCTCGTCGAAATGACCAACGGCTGCATCTGCTGCACGCTCCGCGAGGACCTACTGCAAGAGGTCGCGCGCCTCGCCGACGAAGGGCGCTTCGACTACCTGCTCATCGAATCGACGGGTATCGGCGAACCGCTGCCCGTCGCCGCCACCTTTCATTTCGAATTGCCCGGTGGTGACCGCTTGGAGCAAATCGCACGCCTCGACACGATGGTAACGGTCGTCGATTGCCTCAACTTTCTGCGCGACTACGACGAACAGCGCGATCTGGTACAACGTGGTATCGGTGCAAGCGAAGATGATGAACGCATGATCGTCGACCTGCTTGTCGATCAAATCGAATTCGCCAACGTGATCTTGCTAAACAAAACCGACGCGGCTCGATCCGGCGACGTCGACCGTGTTGAAGCAATCATTCATCAACTCAACCCGGAAGCGAAACTCATTCGAACCGTGCGCAGCCAAGTCGCCCCGCAAGACATCCTCAACACAGGTCTGTTCGACATCGAAACGGCGGCCGCCTCTGCCGGTTGGGCACGCGAACTGCGCGGCGAGCACACACCCGAAACCGAAGAATACGGCATCGGAAGTTTTGTCTATCGCGCGCGGCGTCCATTTCATCCACAACGGCTGTGGGACTTCGTCGAACAAGGTGTTAGAGGCCTGATTCGTTCGAAGGGCTTCATTTGGCTCGCGCCGCGGATGGCATTCTGCGGCGGCTGGTCGCAAGCGGGCTGCTCGCTCACCATCGAATGCACCGGCTATTGGTTCGATGCCCTACCGGTTGAGCAATGGCCGGACGACCCAGAAACACTGGAGTGGGTGCAGAGCATTTGGGAAGACCCCTGGGGCGATCGACGCCAGGAACTCGTACTCATCGGCCAAGAACTCGATCAAACGGCGGTCACACAGGCGCTCGACGCTTGCCTTCTCACCGACGACGAAATGGCCGAGGGCCCCGAAGCCTGGCAGCACTTGTCCGACCCGTTTCCGGTATGGAACCCCATAGTGGATGACGATGAGGAAGAATTCGAAGTTGCCAGCGCACCACCGGTCGACGAACAGCAAACAGTTAACGGAATGGTAAAGCCGTAATGCCCCAGCGCAATCGTTTTCATGTACCCGCAAGCCTTACTGCGGACGGTCCTTCGCCACGATTCACCAAAGCAGGAGCGAAGCTAATGAATCAGCAATGCTGGTGCTGGGGATGCGATGTGCGCCGCGCGGAAGGCAACTTACTTCTCGCCTTCGGGTTTGAACGAATTCGTCCGCCAGCGGACGTCGACGGAGCCAGTCGTTATCGCATCGCGCTGAATTCCAAACACGAATTAACGCTGTGGGGTTTCGGGGCGCTGATTTCAAACGATGTCAACGGCATATTCCTCGGTCGATTTCAGTTCGAGCCCAAACTTTGCAAACCGCAATTCGATACTTACACATGCTGGACACCGACCGATCTACCTCCGCGGGTTCGACCGACCATGGCAGGCGAATTGGCGCTGGCCGGCGCACTTTGCGCGCAGTTATTCGAGTTCATCAGCGAATACGAATCATGGGTCGCCGAGCAAGTCGGTATTGGATATCGACAAAAGACGATCAACGAATTCAAAGACGCCACGCTCGCCGCGCGCGACGCGAAAATGCAGTGGCAACGCTTGGCCAAGCAGGCGAAGCGCTACTACGGACGGCAAGCCGCCCGCCATCGAATTAATTGAGACAAGGACTGATGCAGTGAATGACTCGTTAAAAGACAACTCGCACCGGATCAGGCCGACATCGTCTCTGCTGAATGAGTCAACTTCATGCAGAGGCAGTAAACATCGTCTTATTCAGCAACCCACTACCGCTTCCCCCTCACTTCGCCTTGGGGGAAGCATTGAGCCCGGTCACTCTTGCTCAGGGTGGCTGGGCTCCCCACTTTTGGTGTGGCAGCAAAGTCCGATCGATACTCTCGTCTTCCCACGCAGCAGCCCGATAGGTTACCGCTCTTCGAATAATCACCGCATGGAATACGGAACATGAAAACGCAAACGCCTGATATTGGCTCGTTAACAACATTGACCACTGTCATTAGTCAAGATTCCAACAGCATCAGGTTAGGTGCGTGGCGCGACTGGCTTGGCGTTACGGCATCAATTGCCTGCGCCATTCATTGTGCCGCCATGCCTTTTGTGATTGGCGCCTTGCCACTGTTGGGTTTGCAGTTCTTGGCAGACGCGACCTTCCATCGCGTCATGGTGGCAGTGTGTCTCGGCCTTGCACTTTTGGCGTTTGTTCCCGGTTGGCGACGCCATCGCAAGCTCACGCCCGCGCTGGTCGCAACAGCTGGATTAGCGATGATTTCAGTCGCGGCATTTGTGGGTGAACACGATTGTTGCCCACCCAGCACAGCGGATATCGGCGCTGCCGACTCCAAATTGAACGCTCCGGCACTAGGCTCGACCGACACCAACAACTCTGCCAACTGTTCAGCAACGGGCTGCACCGGATGCGCGAATCCTTCCAAAGACTCTGTGATCGCGAATCAAAATCACGCAACCGCAATGACTGCCGTTTGGCCGTGGGTAACACCGATGGGCGGCGTATTACTCATCGTTGCGCATCTGCGCAATCGCTACTGGAGTTGCCGTTGTGGCTGCGCTTCTGACTGCCAGCAAATGCAATGAGTCGCGCAAACAACAAAACTCAATAGTGAGGTCCTGATATGAAATCGAAATCACATCAAATATCTACACTAGCTATCTTTTGTATGTTGCAGGTCTTTTCACACAGCGTTTGCGCGCAAGACGTGGCCGAAATTGAGCCAATTAAACAAGGCCATTCGCGACGTCACAAGGCTTATGATGCAGGACCGCGGCAACGCCCACACAGGTTGAATGGCGTCGGGCAGGTGGAATTCCCCATCACCACTGCGGTACCGGAAGCTCAGGAGTGGTTCAACCAAGGCGTCGCACTGCTTCACAACTATTGGTACTACGAAGCAGAACGAAGTTTCCGCTGGTGCCTAAAGCTCGATCCTGAATGCGCAATGGCATACTGGGGGCTAGACCTCTGTACGGGACATCCGCGCAACGATCACTTTCTCGCGGAAGCGATCAAACGCAAAGAACGAGTCACCGAACGTGAACGAATGTACATCGAAGCGCTTGAGGAGGGACATGCCTACGATCCGATTAACGACAAGTCGCCGGACTATCAAACAGCCAGACGGCGTGTGCTGAAGAAACTGCAAGAGATCATTCTGAAATATCCTGATGATGTCGAAGCCAAGGCGTTTTACGTCGACCGCGCGATGAAGAGTCAATACGGCTATCCGATCGAATTAATGATTCGGGAGATCCTGACAGTCGCACCTGATCACCCGGGCGCACACCACTATCGAATACATAACTGGGACGGCCTTCATCCCGAGCAGGCACTGGACAGCTGCGAACGATTCGGACGCATCGCAGATGGTTCAGGTCACGCCAATCACATGCCGGGCCATGTGTACTCTGATCTCGGCATGTGGCACGAGGCGGCAATCTGGCTAGATCGTGCGACGCGCCGTGAACGCAAGTACTTCGCGTCACAGTGCGAGCATCCCTTCAACAGTTGGAACTACGCCCACAATCAAAACTACCTCGCTTGGGTGCAGGAGCAGCTTGGACTGGCGGACCGCGCGGAAGCATCCGCACGCGAGCTGTTTCGTGCACCACTTGATCCCGATAAGAACGACATCGAATCGGGCGGTGTATACAAGCAGGGCATGATGGCGTTGATACGAGTTCTCATTCGGTTTGAACGTTGGGGCGACGTGATTGCCAGCGAGGAACTGATCGCGAAACCGAATACCGTTCAGTCAAAGGTATGGACAGCATATGCACTAGCGCTCGCGCATTTGGGGCAATCGAATATCGAACTTGCCCGCGCGGAAATCAAAAAACTTCACGATCTTAAAGAAGAGGTCGAGAAGCGCGAAAACGGCGGGATACAGTCGTACTATGAATGCATGCTGCTCGACTGTCGGGCGATGTTTGCTTTTGCTGAGGGAAAAACACTCGAAGGGTTCGCTCTGCTCGCAGAGGCCGCATCGAAGGAACATACACTGCGTCGTGATGATAAAGACCCGCCGTTGTATCCGCGTGGACTCTATGTACTCCTTGGCGAAAAACATTTAGCGCATGGCAGTCCGAAGCTTGCGCGCGAGTGCTTTCTAAAAACTCTTGAAGTCAGCCGCAACGACGGCTTCGCCCTTTCCGGTTTGGCTCAGGCAGAAGCCGCGCTCGCCAACAACGATGCCGCCAACGACGCCATGTCGCGATTACTGCACGTGTGGTCGGACGCGAACCCCAAGCTTCGATGGATGGCCGATGCAGTGGCGCTAGACCTTGAAGCAGCCCCCCGCGACGACGCTCCGCGCCCACAACGTTCTTATGAATCGCAGAACTTAGTGGCATTTGGTCCAGACTCGTGGGAACCGTACCCGATGCCCACTCTCGACCCACTCGATTCGACCGGCGCGACGCTAGATTCGGGCGACCTTAAGGGCCGTAATCTCATCATCATCTTCTATCTCGGCGAAGAATGTCCGCATTGCATGGAGCAACTGCAAAAGGCAACGACACGCTATTCCGAGTTTCAAGCCCTTGATACCGACATTTTGGCAATCAGCAGCGACACTGTAGAACAGATCACTGAAACACTGAAGAGAGGCGAATTGCCGTATCAACTTCTATCCGATCCGGAACACCGCAATGCGCGACGATTTCGATCCTATGACGATTTCGAGGAAATCGAACTGCACTCGACGTTCCTAATTGACCGCAAAGGTCGCGTGCATTGGTCCCGCATCGGTGGCGATCCCTTTGATGATTTTGACTTTCTCCTCGATGAGATCGAACGGCTGAATGAGCCACTAGTGGAAAAGGCCGTATCAGCATCTGCGGAAATAGAGTAATGCGGACCGATCACCAGCTCGAGAGCGTCTCGGACAATTGACCGGCAAATTGGTCATCGCATCTGCCGCAGATTCGGCCATTGAAAATCAACTTCCCTCCCATGCTTCCAACAAGAATTCACCCATGTAGGCTACAGCGACACCGAAACTGACGATGAATGCAACGACGAGTCATCACGTCGATACCTGCCTTTGTCATAACCGGCAACTACATCTATCGCTCCGGTAGGAAGCCAAAAAGATAGTAAATTCAAACTTTGATTCATGTAGATAGAAACGATCATTGACAATTGGAAGTCGCCAATGGACGTCCACCCGGATGCCAAGCAAAGCGAAGAACAAGGAGATCTATCGCCCCCTATCAAATAGACATTTGTCTTAGCCGGGTCTTCAAAAATCCATCCGCCGTTCTCAGGCGTCCATAAATCAAAATCGGCTGGCTCGGTCGGCTACCACTTATTTAGTTCTTGCCAGCCAGCCAGTCGATCTGTACGACCCCGATGAATCGCCGCTTATTCGCCCCGGCTATATGTACATTCGGCTCTCGATTTTGCTTCAGGCGACAGCTCGAATAGCAAGTGGAACAATGCCAAGCGCTATTTCGTCACGATTCGATGCTTTCGCCCGCTGAGCCAGCAAGGGTGTGAAAAAACTGAAGGGAAAGACACTTGCAGGCAACGCGATTGAATGATCCCTTTCATCGCCTGCTCGCTCACATCAGCCAAGACTGAATAACCAGTGGGCGCGAGCAGGCCGCGTTGCAGTAACCGTCGCCTAGTCTCGTGCGGCAGCGCTCGTTTCGATCAGCCGAAGGATCACATTCCGTACTGATTCAGATAAATTTGGCCAGGCGTCAGGCATCACATGAAGATCGCTTGAAATCAGCCCGTTCCCTGAGACACTGGTAACACTTATGGCGACACCGTTTTCGTTTGATTCAAAAGTTATTGTGATTGATTGACTGCTGGAGTATGGCAGAGGTGTACAAAACCGTTGCTCTACCAATTGAGCTACACCGACACTTGCATAAACTATTATTTCGCATTTTCTAAAATCCCTACCACTCCGATTCTCGAATCTATACAACGAATGAATATCAATCTTAGGTCAAAAGAACCAGTTTGCGGAGGACATTAATTGTAGATTTTCAATGTCTATGCTCTTCAGCCTGACACTGCCCAGTGGTACTGATCGGACGCCAACAACACACGGGCCTCCAACTGACTTAGCACGTCGCGAACGGTCGCATCAACTTCCTTTGACGCGTTCGTTCCTCTGCCCAACCACAACTCAAACTGCATAGCCGCATCGGTGCGCGTCGCCAACACCGGAACCATCAGGGCGTCATGCCGAGCAGCCAAAATTCCCAACGTGCGGTATGCCATTCGCGCATGGCCTAACCACGAAATAGCAACACCAGCCCCGCGCGGTCGGAATTGATCGGCCAAGAGAAACACCGCCCCGCCGTTTTCCAAAGTATCCGGTAACGCTCGAAGGGCCCGCGATCGGCCGACGACACGCAAGCCGTCGATTCCTTCCCAGTATCGTCGCCAAGATTGCGTCATCGGAAAATGATCGAAGTCTGCAACCACCGTCAGCTCGCCGTGCAACTCGCGCAGTGCCAACGCCGCGACAACGGGATTGCCAAAACAAGCCGACGCATAAAGAACGCCCGAGGATTCTTTTGAAACTAGGCCTTCTTTGCCTTGCGCGTAGCAAAAAGACAGCTCTAACTCGTGCGAGATCGAACTCACCTGTTGCAAAATCGAATCCGCATTCACCATACACGACCGAAGCGATCCCTTGCGCGCCGCTGCTAAAACAAACGGCAGTTCCGCCCAGAACCGCGCATGATGCAATCTATTCGACTGTCGCACCGCCGCAATTCGTCTTGCCGATTCTGAGTTTGTTGAGGACTCGGAATTCGTGGGGAAATCGGACACACCCAATGCACGTGCGATCCGATTAGAAAGTACGCGCTCACGCTCATCGACTGCGGTCGGTCGACTCTCCACTAAGAATCGTGCCAAGCGATCGACGCGCTGCGAACCGAGTAGGCGCAACGCCGGCATTACTACACGCGTTAAGTATCGCTGACGCCAACTTTCCTTTGCAATTGCTGCAAACGCTCGATCGCCCGAGCCATAAGAAGCCGTCGTCTGATCTTCTCTAAGTAGCGCGGATGTAACATAGCCTTGCCGATGCCTATCAGGCAAAGATAAGACCCGCGAGTTGTAATTTGATGTTTGAGTCATTAAATGATTCGCTAGGGCTAATACATCGCAAATGCCAATCAACTAATATGGACCTACCTGAATATCGGCTCATCGGTCTTTCAACTTCCCTCGTCGTGACAGCAATTTTGGCCGACGCTCGGTTCAGAAATCGGAGTGGTGGGATTCGAACCCACGACTTCCCGCTTCCAAGGCGGAACCGCTACCGGGCTGCGGTCACACTCCGTAATCCCCGCGCAACAACGCAATCGCATCGTTTCGCTCGTTCAAAAATGACGCCGACGGGATTCGAACCCGCGATCTCCGGGATGAAAGCCCGGCACGTTCGACCGCTACGCTACGGCGTCTTAGTTGTCCAAACAGGCCCCGGTCGGATTCGAACCGATCGGCTGCCGAGTCAGAGTCGGCCGGGTTACCCCTACCCCACAGGGCCATATTGCAAATCTGCCCGGGCCGGAATCGAACCGACGGCGTTCGGTTCAAAGCCGAACGGGTTACCACTACCTCACCGGACGTATTAAGACATACGTCTATTTGTGTGCGCACACCATCTCCGATGATGGCGCCGCGTGTGTTTCACACAACGCATCGCGCCCACGAAAAAACCCGTTCCGACGGTCAGTCGCAACGGGTCTTCAAAAACGAAATCGAATATTCCGGGAAATGCCGGTGACGATCCGTTCGGAAGAACCCGAACCGACGTCACCATCAATGGCTACACGTTAACGGTCGGACTCCATGCCGATCTGCTCTTGCTGTTGCTCGCGCAGGGGCGGCGCAACGCAAGTGGCTGGCGTCTGAACCGGTGCAACACAAATGTACGAACAAATCAACACGACAAAAAACTCCTGCGGGCTCGAATACAATTCAAATATGGAATTCCTCGGCCCGTGCAATAATAGATACCCTGTATATCGACAGTTGTCAAACAGAAATTCTATTTTTATTGACGTTTTTCGCGATTTCGCCGCCGCGCTTCGAGCTGGCTCACGACTTGTTCCGTCACACTTTCACCGAACCCGATACCACGCGGCTGCTTCCATGCCAGCGCATGAAAGTCTGACCCGCCCGTGGTTACCAGATCGAATCTCTGCGCGAGTTGCACAAACTGTTGCCGCTGCGCTTGGGATTGCGCAGGATGAACGACCTCAATGCCATCCAGCCCGTAATGAGCAAAACGCGCGATCGTCGTTTCCAACTCCAACGCATTCTTAATTTGCAACGTCACCGGATGCGCCAACACGGCAACGCCGCCCGCGTGATGTAATACATCGATCACCTCGCGTGCACTGGGCGACGGCATCGGCACAAACGCCTTGCCCCCCTCACCGATGTAATCGCGAAAAGCTGCCGTCGGATGATTCACCACGCCTGTATCGACCAACCGCTGCGCAACGTGTCGCCGACCTAAGCTGTCTAGCGATGTATGTTGCTCATCAATCGCGAGTTCAATGCCGAGCGATGAGAGCCTATCCAACATGGCTCGATTGCGCTCGCGTCGCCGCGCGCGTGCATCGGAAAGAAACACCGTTAACCGCTCGCACTGCGGGTCGATAAAGTATCCCAGTATGTGCAGCGTTCCCTTGGTCGAAGCGGCATCGCATTCGATTCCATTGATAAAATTCATGCCATGCGCGTCGACCGCCGCGCGAGCTCCAGCAAGACCGTCAATCGTATCGTGATCGGTTAACGCTACCGTCGTAAGTCCGCGCGCAGAGGCGAGTTCGATCACCTTTGCAGGTGGATAACTGCCATCGGAAGCCGTGGAATGTAGGTGTAGATCGACCGTTGCCGGCTGACCGGGAGTGGGGCGAGATTGGCCGTTTTTACGATGCGGCAATGATTCCGCGCTCGCTGAGTAATCGCACGACGCGCTCGGCGTTGGCTGCCACGCTTTGATTTGCGGCGTCGACTTCCAAATCCGGCGCTTCCGGCGCTTCGTAAGGGTCGTCCACGCCCGTAAAGCCCTTGATATCGCCCGCCCGCGCTTTCTTATACAACCCCTTCGGGTCACGCTGCTCGCAAATATCGACAGGTGTATTTATATAGATTTCAAAAAACGACAGGTCGATCGCATCGTGCATGGTTCGCACACCCGCGCGATCGGCGCGATACGGGCTCACAAACGAACACAATACGATCACGCCCGCATCGGCAAACAACCGCGCCACTTCGCCGATGCGACGAATATTCTCTGCACGGTCGTCCGCCGAAAACCCCAGATTGCCGCACAATCCGTGCCGCACGTTGTCTCCATCGAGCACATACGCCACCTGACCGCGGTCGGTAAACAACTTCTCAACGGCAAACGCCAATGTGCTCTTACCGCTCGACGGCAACCCCGTCAGCCACACGGTGCAGCCCGATTGCCCTGTCACCGCACGCCGGTCGTCGCGCGACACATCGCCGTGATGCCAAACCACATTGGCGGATTTGTTGTTACTCAAAGGGGGGCTAACTCCAGTTGGCTTGCACGATCAATGAATAAAATATACAGGCCGCATGGTCAGTGAACATTTGCGGCTACTGCCTATTGAAGGTCGCACGTCGCAGTAAGGTTACCGCTGCCTTACCGGTGCGGCTCGGTTCGAACCGGTGCAGCCACACAACAACTCGGTAATCAACGTTACTGCTGATTAAACAGCGGCGTACTGAGATAGCGCTCACCCGACGAGGCGAGGATTACGACGATCAGCTTACCGGCATTCTCGGGCTTGCTCGCCACCTGATGCGCCGCACACAGCGCCGCACCTGACGAAATCCCACACAAGATGCCCTCTTCCTTCGCCGACCGTCGCCCCCATTGCATCGCATCTTCGGATTGCACCGTCACGATCTCGTCATACACGTCGGTGTTCAACACATTCGGCGCAAAACCGGCACCAATACCTTGAATCTTGTGCGGCCCGGGCTTCATCTCTTCGCCCTTGCGCTTCTGCGTTAGCACCGGCGACTCGATCGGTTCAACGGCAATCGACTTAAAGCCCGGCTTCTTTTGTTTGAGCACTTCCGACACGCCCGTAATCGTGCCGCCGGTACCGATGCCCGCTACCAGAATATCCACCTCGCCGTCGGTGTCGCTCCATATCTCAAGCGCCGTCGTATTGCGATGCACTTCCGGGTTCGCGGGATTGTCAAACTGCTGCGGCATAAACGCGTTGGGTCGCTCATCCGCTATTTCTTGTGCCTTGCGAATCGCCCCCGGCATACCTTCGGCGGCGGGCGTCAATACAAGCGTCGCGCCCAGCGCCTTCAACAACATGCGACGCTCCATGCTCATCGACTCTGGCATCGTCAGCGTTAACGAATACCCCTTCGCCGCACACACGAACGCCAAACCGACCCCAGTGTTACCGCTGGTCGGTTCGACAACTTCCATGCCGGCCTTGAGCTTACCGTCGCGCTCGGCCGCTTCGATCATCGCCTTACCGATACGATCCTTCACGCTGGCCAATGGGTTCAAATATTCGAGCTTGGCATACACGCGCGAGCCCTCGGGCATCATGCGATTGACGCGCACCAACGGCGTGTTACCTACGGCTCCCAGAATACTATCGTGTAGATTTGCCATCGTAGTCTGTCCTCAATTGGTGCCGTGCACCGAATGGAATTGCGAGAGATTTTTCGTCAATTGAAGGCATACCGGTGCCATTTGTAAACCGGTGCGCTTCGACTTTTTTAAGTGTACTGGATGAATATTACGGAGAGGTGCTGTCGCGACCGAGCAATAGCCAACTGACCGAGCCATCCGCTCGCGGGCCAATGGTGGCTTCGCCGAGAACGATCACCGCCGCGAATACGGCAAGCGTCCACAACAGCACCACGCAAATCATCCGCAATCGGCGGCGCTGGGGGGTGTTGTCAATCGCTCGTTCGCTCATGCCGCATCTTTACCCGAATCGCCCTTGACCTGTTCGACCGCCGATTCGTCCACACGGCTAAGCGTGTTCTGCGCGAGCGACATCTCCGAAATAATGCGATCGAAATCGGGGCGGCGACGTTTTCCGTTTTGCATCGGCGCGGCGACCTGTTTCTTCGACGATTGTCGCGGCTGAACCAAATGCAACTTCGGCGGCTCGGCGCGCGGCACGGGCAGTGTCGAATCGTTCGCTGCAGCCTTGCGAGTTCGTTCAGGCTTTCGCTCGGGTCGCGTGATGACTTGCTTCTTGCGCTCAACCGGCGGCGTAGCCAATTGCTCCGACGGTTTATCAGGGTGAACAACCATCGACGGCGCAACGCGGTAGCGTTCGCTCAGGGCTTGACCGTTGCTGCGACGTTCCCGTTCGACAAGCCAGAGTTGGCGCAATGCCCAACATGCCGTGATCAACGAAAAGAAAATCAACACACCTCCGAGCGTCATCACCACGCCCGGATGCCCAACAATCCATTGTGCAAATTGACTTTGTTCGGCAGCGGATTGATCTAACTCGCTTTCACGCGAGTCGATCGGTTTCGCAGCGACCGGCGTTGATGTTTCAGCTTCTCGCGAAAATTGCACCGCTTCAGACACGCGTGCAATCTCCAACGCATCGAGATTCTCAGGGGCCGTTTTCAAATACGGCGCACCCAACCACCAAGCTATACACACCGAAAATATCACCCAAGCCAAACCGACGCCGACCGCAGCCGGCCTGCGTTGCAACAAGCTTTGCCGCGGACCGCCCCCTAGCTGATTCCGCCGCTGAGCGGCCTGCGTTGCCTCCATCCGTCGCGACACGACTGACTCCTGTGGTGAATTGCGGCACTACGAAACGTCGGCGCCGACCGCCTATCGATGCATCGGATCAAACGGCAGCACCAGTCGAACCGCCGCCACCGTCACGACCGCCTACCTGCAAACCTTGCCCAGCGCTTGCAAAAATCGCCTCCCGATACGGCCCAATTCGATAATCCCCGCGATTATCGCTTGATTTCCGCGATTCGAGCGGATAAAACTTAGGTGTGCTAAAAAATTCGCACCTCCGCCGACGCCGGAACCATGGAGTGCTCGATATGTCTCTAGATTCACGAAAAATCGCCCTCTTCGTCATCGCGAACCTGCTCACCCTTACGGCCACAACCTCGCTGTATGCCGACTCGGACGACCTGCTGGATCAGGCCATCGAAGAAAATCGCGGCACCGAACCGCAGGCAGTCACCACGAACAACCCGTTAGCGCAGGCCGAGCAACTCATCGCCAATGGTGAACTGTCGCGCGCGATCCAAATCCTCGAAGCCGCACACGCCGCCGCCCCGCGCGATCAAGTCATCTATTTGCACCTGCTTCGCGCTAAGGAAGCGGCGGGCAAGCTCAGCGTTACGGAGCACGAAGCGTTGACGCTACTCGAAGAACAACAGCGCGCCGCCGCAGCACAAGTCATCCGCAAGGTACGACTCAACATCCTGCAAGCCGGTCAGGCAATCACGACTGGACAACACGCATTGGCAACCCAGTTGATCGCTGAATCGGAACAACTGCTCGATCAATTGCCACCCGAAATTGATGCCGAACCGCATTGGAAGAAACTCGCCGGCCTGCGCCGCAGCGTCGCCGCCCACCAATCGGCTGCGACGTCGACTACGGCAATCGATCCACAACAAGTGAAAGACGTATTCGACCAACACCCCTTGCTGCTTACCGACACCGGCGAGAACAACGACGACGCATCCACTGCCACAGTTGCCCCTGAACCCGGCACGTTGATCGACGTTGACGCCGCGTTGGAACCGATGGAGCAACGGTTGAACTACGAACGCGATGTGTATCGCGCGACCATGTCTGCCCGCGCCAACACGCTGCTTACGGCATCCGAAGCAGCCCTGCCCGCATCACCTGATGGTGCCATGACCTTCCCCGCGGATTGGCCCGAGCGTTCGGCACGTCGAGCGAAATATCGTGGCGGCATGATCTATCGCACGCCCGAATTCACGGGGGCCGACGGTCAAACCTATTACACCGCGATATACGACCTTGGCGATTTGGTGCATCCGGTACCCAACTTCTTCGCCGACTACCCCGGCACCCAGCGCCGCACGCGCATCGAGAACGACGACCGCTTCTACTTGCAAACGCGCAGCCAATTCTTCAATGGCTACGCTGAAGATTTGGCCGCCGCTCTGCCGCTGCTGCACTTCTTCGGCGGCATCGACAACAACGCCGTCACAGCCAACGTCGATCCGCAGGAAACGCAGCGCATCGTCCGAATTATCGATCAATTTCTACATAGCACGCAGCCGATGCAGCCGAACTAATTCGGCCTATCTGCGATCAAAATGACGCATTCACGCGGTTGCACCGGCCTCGGTCGCATCCGCGTTTTTTCGTGTCATCACTGCCCTACAGCCCTGCTTAAACGTTGACAAAACGGCATTTCCGGCCGACACTAAACCGTTTGCGCATTGGGTCTGCTCGTTACGCGGTTGCCAAGTTGCGCCGTCACCGTTTTTGATTGATTTACTATGGCCGTTCCTATTGTTGCCATCGTCGGCCGACCCAACGTCGGCAAGAGTTCACTCCTGAATTGCTTGGCGCGCAAGCGCATCAGCATCGTCGAGCCGACGGCAGGCGTTACGCGCGATCGCGTCAGTACCGTCATCGAATACGAAGAGCGCTACTTCGAGCTAATCGACACTGGTGGTTACGGTATCGACGACCACGACAATCTGACCGACCACGTCGAAGGACAAATCCGTCAGGCCATCGCCAGCGCGAGTCTCATCCTCTTTGTCGTGGACCTGCTTGCCGAAATCACGCCGCTCGACCAGACCGTGGCTGACTTGTTACGTTCGGTTGACGTCCCCGTGCAACTCGTCGCCAACAAAGCCGATACCGATCAGCAGGAAAACTACGCCGGTACTTTTGAAGCCCTCGGCTTCGGGTCGCCGCTGTGCGTCTCCGCCTTGCACGGTCACCATCGGCGCGACCTACTCGATACGATTCTCGAACGGCTCGGCCCCGACGCCGAGAACGACCCGCCTCAGACGGTGATGAAGGTCGCCCTCGTCGGTCGTCGCAACGTCGGCAAAAGCACGTTCATCAATGCATTGGCCGGTGACGAACGCGTCATCGTGAGCGAAGTGCCGGGCACAACGCGCGATGCCATCGACGTGCGCTTCGCCATCGACGGTCGCGAATTCATCGCGATCGACACGGCCGGCGTAAAGCGTCGCAGCAAACATAAAACCAGCATCGAATACTTCAGCACCGACCGCTCGCTGGCGTCGATTCGCCGCGCCGATGTCGTGCTGTTTCTGATCGATTCGACCACGCCGATTACGGAAGTCGACAAGAAACTCGCCGAGTTGATCGTGAACGAGTTCAAGCCGTGCGTGCTCGTAATCAACAAGTGGGACTTGGCCAAGGGTTTCGCCGACGCTGAGGAATACGCGGATTATCTCGCGAAGGTATTGCCGCACCTCGCCTATGCACCATTGGCCTTCACCACGGCCACCGAAGGCCGCAACATTCAAAGCACGCTCGATGTCGCGCAAGGTCTCTTCAAACAAGCCTCGACGCGCGTTTCAACCGGCCAACTCAATCGCGCTATCGAAGCGGCCATCGAAGATCGACAACCCTCCGCTGACCATCACGGCGTGCAGCCGAAGATTTATTACGCCACGCAAGTTGGCGTGCGCCCGCCGACAGTCGTACTCTTCGTGAATAATCGCGCGATCATGCGCGAACAGTACCGCCGCTTTATGGAACGGCGCATCCGCGAAACTTTACCCTTCGATGAGACACCGGTACGATTGATATGGCGGGAACGCCAGCAAAAACGCCGAACGCAGGGCCCAACGGCACCAATGGTGGTCGAGCCGGAGGCCGATGCGCTCGGCGATGCGGACGATGGCGACTACGATTATTGAGACTGCATAGCATTAGGCGGAACCTGCAGCGCTGCCAGTTAAACATTGTATGCGGAGAATGACTTTGATTGAGTTTCATTGCGAACATTGCAATATGAAAGTCACCGCATCCGACGCCGATGGCGGCCAGCAAGCCAAGTGCCCGCATTGCAACGGCGTTAACTATATCCCATCAGCAGGTGGCGATCTCGAAGAAATCCCGCTCGCGCCGTTGGATGAAGCCGAAGAACAACGTCGCCGCCAATCGTTTGCCGAAGACATGCAAATCCAGCGCAGCCTAAGCAACGAGCGATCCGCGCCGGGCGAACCCGGACGTCGCCGGTCGCGAAATTTGGACGGCACACGAGCGACCCCAAGATCTGCCCCCGCACCGCGCACCGACCTAGGCGACAAGCAAATCAACTCGATGGTGGTGCAATTCATCGTCGCCATGGCGGGTGGTCGCCTCGGCGAAGCCGATGGCATTGCCGCACAACTTGCGCCCCATCGCGATCGCGTGCTTTCTGCGCTAAGCGAAATCACCTCAAACAACGGTGCCGCCAACGCCTATGGGCTACCAACCTTGCCCAAGCCGGTGCTGCTCGGCTTCGCGAAGCAGTTGCAAAGCAAGTTGCAGTAAACCTATCTTGCCGACGGATCGCGACGCCACACTCGGTTAAATTTGTCTTAACCGCCGACCGGCAGTCGCGTTTGACACGACGCAACCCACCTCCATATCGTTAGATAAGAACGCTCGAAATCGGCGCGTGCAGCCTCACCGCATTCAGCGTAGGATTGCGCCGCATACGCGCGGTCGCGTAGCGTCGACAATCTCTGGCCCAAACGGATACGCGGGCGTAACAAACTCATGGTGGAGTCAACCGACACGCAATCCGAGCACGGCGGCGATCGCGTCGCCGTCGTTTGCAGCAACTGCGGACAGGCGTATCGCGTCGCGCGTCGCTTGTTGGGCCGTCGGTTGCGTTGCAAGCATTGCCAACAGCAATGGCGCGCCAAAGAAATCCCCGCCGACGAACTCAGCCAATATCGCAAACGCGCCGCCGCGGGTGAACCCGATTCCGGCCATGTCGGCCTGCGCTCCGAAGATGCTATCTCCGGTTCGAGCACATCCGCCATCGACATGGGGTGGGCCGGTAAGCAACTCGGCCGCTATGAAGCCAAATCGCTACTCGGTCACGGCGGCATGGGTGTCGTTTGGCGCGCCCACGATGAATCCTTACGTCGCGACGTCGCTTTAAAAATCCTGACGCGCAATCGCGAAGAAAGCGCCAAGGCCGGTCTTAACCTCGACCTGTTCATGCAGGAAGCCCGCGCCGTCGCGCAGTTGCAATTCCCCGCCGTCGTATCCATCTACGAAGTCGCGGAAGATCAAGGCCATGTCTTTCTCGCACTCGAATTGATGGAAGGCGGCACGCTCAAGGAATACGTCGAAAAGCACGGCCCCATCGAACCACGCAAACTTTTCGATTGGCTCATCGGGCCTGTCAAAGCGCTTGGTCTCGCCCATCGGCGCAACATCATTCACCGCGACATCAAACCCAGCAATTTGATGTTCGACGAACACGATCATCTTAAGCTGATGGACTTCGGTCTTGCCGATGTGGCTGGTGAGGAAGTCAGCGAACGCCTGCGCGGCAAGGCCGTCGGCTCGCTCGGTTGGATCGCCCCCGAAACCGCCAACGGTCGCGACACGACGGCGCAAAGCGATCTATATTCGCTCGGCCTCGTGATGTATTACGCGTTGACGGGCAAGTCGTTGATTCGCGGAAAGACCCGTTCCAAGGTTATTGCCGCCCACCGTACGCCGCCTACGCCCGACTTTTCTTCATTTAAGAAATTCAATCCAAAGTATCGCGCCATTCTGGAACGCTGCCTCGCCATCGATCCAAAAGATCGCTACCAATCGGCGGACGCGTTGCTGGTCGACTTAGAAGATTGCGCCAACTTCGACCCTGTCGAACGTCGCCGTCAGCGCAAAGCGACGCTACTCATCGTCGCAATTTCCGCCGTCACCAGCGCCATGATCGGCGTCGGCGTCGTGTTATACGTATTTTTGGATTTGATGAACCAGCAAGCCAAAGCCCGCGAGCCCGCACGCGTGGCCCCCGCGCCCTCCAGCGACGAGATTCCCTCGGAAAACTTGCCGACCGACTAACCCCGGCCTACCATCCGCGTTCGATTTCGATGGTTCTTTGCCCGCGCACTCGTTCATGCCCAAACGCGTCATCATTCTCGGTTCGACAGGTTCTATCGGCTGTAGCGCGCTCGACGTCGCTCAGCATTTGGGAACCGAGTGCGAGGTCGTCGGCCTCGCCGCACGGTCGAATTGGCAGCCCCTGCAGCAGCAGATCCAACAGTTCCAACCAAAGGTCGCCGTCCTGAGCGATCCGGCAGCCGCCGAAAAACTCAACGGTCAGCCCGGCAACAACGGCACCGCCATCTGGGCGGGCGAAGACGCCATGGTCCGCATGGTCCGCGAACTCGATGCCGACTTTGTGTTGGCTAGTATCGTAGGCGTCGCCGGTCTCGCTTCAACGCTAGCCGCCGTCGAACGCGGCCTCACGGTCGGTCTGGCCAACAAAGAATCGCTCGTGGTCGCCGGCAGCCTAATGGTGGACGCCGCCCGACGCAGCGGTGCCAAGCTCATCCCCATCGACAGCGAGCACTCGGCGATTTACCAATCTTTGCAATCCGGCCGCCACGAAGAGATCGAGCGGCTGTTGCTTACTGGCTCGGGCGGGCCGTTTCGCACGTGGTCGGCGGACCAAATTGCCAACGCCACCCTCGAAGACGCCCTGAAGCACCCGACCTGGAACATGGGTCCTAAAATCACGGTGGACTCGGCCACGCTGATGAACAAGGCGTTGGAGATTATCGAAGCCAAATGGCTGTTTGATGTGCCGCCCGAACGGATTGAAGTCGTCATCCATCCCGAGTCGATTATTCATTCGATGGTGGCCTTTTGCGACGGCTCGATCATCGCTCAAATGGGCCAGCCCGATATGCGAACCCCGATTCAATACGCCCTCACGCATCCCCATCGCCATTTCCGCGGAGGCGAACGGCTGGACTTTTCCGCCCTGGGCAAGATGCACTTCGAACCGCCCGATGAAAAACGGTTCCCGGCGTTGCGTTTAGGTCATCAGGTGGCCGAGCGCGGAGGCACGGCGGGAGCGGCCTTCAACGCCGCCAACGAAGCCGCGAACGAGCAATTTCGCGCCGGCAAGATTCGCTTCGTGCGCATCGCCGAAATGGTTGAAGATGTTTTGAACCGACACGCCTTTACGGCGCATCCGGACTTGAAAACGTTGACGGCAGTCGACGCTTGGGCCCGGCAAGAGGTAATGCAATGTTCGAAATGATGTTTGCGGCTTCAGATATGACGCTGGCCGCCGCACCCGTCTGGCTCGGTAATCTCTGGAATATCGGCCAGATGATCATCGGGTTTTCCATCATCGTGTTCGTTCACGAGTTGGGGCACTTCGCCGCCGCCAAATGGGCCGGTGTTAAGGTCGAGCAATTCGCCATCGGTTTCGGCAAAGAGCTGTTTGGCTTCACCAAAGGCGAAACGCGCTACTCATTCAAGCTGCTGCCGCTCGGCGGATACGTGAAGATGCTCGGGCAGGAAGATTTCGTCGTCGACAAAAGCGGCGAACTTAAAGTGAAGCCTGACCCGCGATCCTTTACGAATAAATCCGTTTCGAAACGCATGGTCATCGTTTGCGCCGGCGTGATTATGAACCTCATCTTCGCCGCCATCGCGTTCACCATCGTCGCGATGGTCGGGCGTATGCAACCGCCCTCGGTCGTGGGTCTTGTAAAGCAAGACATGCCCGCCGGGTTGGCCGGCATTCAGCCCGGTGACCGCATCGTGGAAATCAACGGTGAGCAGGTTTCCACGTTTGACGAGTTGATGGAACGCGTATCGCTTTCTGCCGGTGGCGAAACCATCGAAATCGTCGTCGAGCGCGACGGCAAGATCATCGACCCACCGTTCCGCATCGTGCCCGAATATCAGGAAGAAGTGCATCGCCGCCAGATTGGCGTTAGCCCAGGTTCCAACACGCGGGTGGATGTCGTCATTCAACCGGAAGGTTTGAACAGCGACGCGGCCACGCTGCAGCGCAACGACAAAATCACTCACGTCGTCGTCGATGGTGAAAAACGCGCCGTCAACGCTAGCTATGGCGAACTCGAACGAGCGATTCGCGCACAGATGGGCCGCCCCGTGAAACTGGTCGTGCAACGGCCCAAAGACGCGGAAATGCTGACGACCGAAGCCCGCCACGCCTACAACCACGATGTCGAATCGAGCGAAGTCGAAGTCTCGATGAAGCCGCTGATGTACCCGGTGCCCTACAACGGCATTCAGCCGGTTTCGCAAGGCCGCAAGGTCCAAGAGGCATCGGTGCTTGGCTTCGTGCCGCGGCTGACCATCGTGTACACAACGGATAAGTTGGACGGCCCGTTTGACGACGCCGGCGTGACGATGCTCGACGTACTCACGCGCATCGACACGATCGACCACCCAACCTATCAAGACGCCGTCGAATGCTTCGAACGCAACACGGGCAAGACCATCGATCTACACGTGCGTCGCCCCTATACGGCGAACAAAGGCCTAAGCCAGGAAGCCGTGCGTTTCCTTGCCGAGCAACGCGAAAAGATTCTGCATACGGTCATCGTTGACGGTGCCAGTATTTCGAAATTTATGCACGCGGAATTGAATGAGTCCGGTTTGCCCAAACCCGAAATCAAATCGATTCTGGAAAAACTTGCTGCGATTGATGATGTGGATGCGTTTCGCGGTTGGCTTGAAAACGTGGACGTGCATCAGCTCAAGTTAAAGGTGCCGACCGGCTCGCTGATCAAAGACCGCACGCTGGATGACTACTTGCAAGTACTGCCCGTAAGCGAAGGCGACGTGCTCGTTGCCAACATCGTCAAAGAATTCGGCAGCAATAAGACGATGGCGGCCGTGTCAGAAATCCCGCTCTACGCCCGCATCACCCGGGTCAACGATCAATGGCTCAACGGTTGGAACGATTTTGTCTTGGCCCTGCGCGACCACGCCGGAAAGCAAGTGCAACTCACCTATCGCGTGCTCAACGACATTCGCACCGTCGAGTTGGAAGTGCCCAACTGCGTGCAAGCGGAACTCGGCCTCCATCCGGGTGACCGCATCGTCTCGATTGCCGGTCAATCGAGCATCGATGTGCAAATTAAGCAAGGCGACAACGAAACCAAGGTTACGTACTACCTGCCCGATCGGCGTGCTATTGCCGCTTTGCTCGATGCGAACGTCGGCAAGACGGTTGACGTCGAATACGCCCGCTTCGGCGGCGAAAAAGGCAGCGGTGAATACACGGTTACGGCGAACAACACCGACCCGTGGTTGGAGCGCATCGGCTTTTCGGCAAACTTCTATTGCTACGCCCTTGCCGAACGCAACCCAATCGCAAACCCGTTTACCGCGTTCGTCGCCGGCACCAAGCGTGCCTACAACGCGACGGTCAGCACCGTGCGCACCATCCAACGCCTCATCACGCGCGACATCGGTACGCGAAACATGAGCGGCCCGCTCGGCATCATCGCCATCGGCTCGAAAGTCGCTGACAAAAGCGCACTCGATTTGCTTTGGTTGCTAGGCTTCCTCTCGGCCAACTTGGCCGTGATTAACTTCCTGCCGCTTCCCATCGTTGACGGCGGCTTGTTCCTGTTCCTCGTGCTGGAAAAGATTCGCGGCGAACCCGTCAGCATTCGCGTGCAAATGGCCACGCAAATGATCGGCATCGCGTTGATTATGACGATCTTTATCCTCGTTACGGCGCAGGATATTTATAAGTTGTTTTTGTAGGGCGTTGCAGCGTTGGTTAAATAACACACAGATGTTTCGAGAAATCTTCGATTCAGAGCCGCCGTGTCCTCACGGCGGCTTTTTCATCTACCCACCTATCTGCGACATCTGTCGATTGCCATAATAGGAATGGATCTCTGGCTTAAACGCCACGCAATCGACAAACATCTTCTCCATCATTGACCGCCGTGCCGCGCTATCCGGTTGTGCCCGCATCACCGGCCGCAACTCGACTTCGCCGCCGTCGAACAAGCAACTGCGCAACTGCCCCTCAGCAGTGAGTCGCAATCGATTGCACGTCTCGCAAAACGGCTTCGACATTGCGCTGATAAACCCGACGCGACCTTCCGTGGATCCGATCCGATACTCCCGCGCCGGCCCCGTTCCCGATGATTTTTTCTCGACGGGTCGCAACGGCCCCACGTCGGCCTCAATGGCTTGCAGAATTTCCGCTTCGGGCACAAAGCGCGCTTCGTATTCACCGCCCAGCGCCGTGCGCCCAAGCGGCATGTATTCGATAAACCGAACCGTCGTTTCATGTTCAACCGCGTACCGCGCAAAGGCGGCAAACTCGTCGTCGTTTATGCCGCGCATGGCAACGCAGTTGATCTTCGGAAATCCAAAGCCCGCCGCCACCGCGGATTCGATACCGGCCAACACGTCTTCAACTCGCGCGCCACGCGTGATCTGCTTAAACCGCTCCGGCGAAAGCGTATCCAAACTCACCGTAATCCGATGAAGACCCGCGCGTTTCAGTTCCGCCGCAAACTGTGGCAACAATGCCCCGTTCGTCGTCATCGATAAGTCGATATCCGGCCCGATTCGGCTCAACATCTCTACCAGCGCCGGCAGCTCGTGCCGCACCAACGGCTCACCGCCCGTCAGCTTAAAACCGCGCACACCCAATCCGTACGCCACACGGGCCACATCCACAATCTCTTCGAACGACAGCAACGACGCCCGCTCGGTCCAGCCGACGGCGTCTTCGGGCATGCAATATACGCACCGAAAATTGCAGCGGTCCGTCACGCTGATGCGTAACATCTGAACGGCGGAGATCGACCGGGGACCGGCATTATCGCCCTGCCGCTGCTGAGAATCTGCTTCGATAATGGGTAACGGTAACGCCACGAATTACATTATGATTGCACAATGGCCGTCGAGAAAGCCCCGCCCGATGTCGATATTTGGTGAATCGACCACCCAACCGCTACCATGAACGACGTCCGCTGTTGCTCAAACTAGGAATAACCACCCGCCGTGCACGATCGATTTTCCAAAAAATCTGCCTCAAACCCGGGAACTTCCCCGGCCAATGAGGGTCTAAACAGATCGGAAGGCGATCGGTCGGTCGCCGATGCCGATGCAGCACTGGAAGCGAACCTGATCGATCAGGCCCGCTTCGGCAGCACGCAGGCGTTCGGCGAGCTCGTAAATCTGCATCAAGACCGCGTTCTGCGGCTCTGCATGCGGCTGGCGGGTAGTCGGTCCGACGCGGAAGACCTCGCGCAGGAGACATTTATCCGGGCTTTTCGTGCCATCGATCGGTTTGACGATCGCGCTCGCTTCTACACGTGGATTTACCGGATCGCCGTGAATCTGGCGATTTCGGCCAACCGTCGCCTCGCGCGACGCCCGAATGAATACGGGCTCGACCAGACCAACGGTAAACCCGCCGTCGGCCGTGTCGGGTTTATCGAACTAGAGCAACCCGCGGATCGAGTCCTTGCTGATGAACGGTCGAGCCAATTGTGGCAGGCACTGGACGAGATCGATCCGGAATACCGTGCGGGATTGGTGCTTCGCGAGATGGAAGGATTGAGCTATGAGGAAATCCAAAACGTGTTCAAGATTCCACTCGGAACCGTGAAGTCGCGTGTGCACCGCGCTCGCTTGGCCCTGCGAGAACGACTACAACAACTAATGGACCGCTAGGATATTGCGGTAACCCATATGACCAAACGCGAGAAAAAACTCGAACTGCTTTCTACCTACCTCGATGGCGAAGCCACCGAACAGGAACGTCAGGTAGTCGAGATCTTGCTGCAAACCGACAAGGAAGCGCAAGTCATCTACCGAGACTTCCAAGGCATGGGGCAGGAACTATCCACGCTGCCTGTCGACCCACCGGCTATCGACCTGCAAGCGGCGGTTTGCGAAACATTAGAACGCGAAGCGTTGTTCAACGGCATCCCCAACGAGCCGCGCCTCGCAAGCTGGCAGATTTATGGTGCCGCCGCCGCGTTCGCGATGGCCGTCGGCGTGGGTTGGATGGTATTACCATCCCTGATGTCGTCAGGCCCAAATCCGAATAACGAAGGTGACTTCAATAACTACGTTGCGGTCGCGCCCGCAAACAGCCCCAGCAACACTGGTAACAAATCGAACTTGGGCGGTTCAAGCACCGGCGGCTCAACCGTTCATTCCGGCGAGTGGACCGGCGATGCTGCTGATCACGCAAATACCATCAATGAGCCCTACGACGTCATGGCCGGCCTGTTGCCGGGTGGCGGTTCCGCGCTGACTGGTAATGCGGTTGCCATCGGCAAGCCGCGTCCGGGTACGCTCGATGAAAAACTCGTGGCGGGTCGCTTGAAGCCTGAAGAAGTACGCACCGCAGCGGCCGATGCGTTTTCCAACCAGATCGTGGTCAATTTCAAACACGCCAGCGATCGGTGGATGATGGAAGACGCGCTAGAGGCAGAGCTTTACCGCAATGATACGCCGCGCCTCGGTCCGGCGTCTGCGAAAATTCCGCTGAGTTGCGACGATCCGTTCTTCATCCAATGCCGCCAAGGCGACCAACCGAACGCGGTGTTCGAATCCAGCACCTTCGCGTTAAACGTGCCGCCCGACGAGGCCGCCGCCCTGCTATCAGAATTCAACGTAGTCGCCGCCGACACCGGTATCGACGCAGATATCGCAGTTAACGGTGTCGCGTTGGGCAAGCGCCCCTCCCCGGATGTCGCACTGAGCAACTGTCTCGCGTTCGTGCATATCGAGAATACCGAACGCGACTTCTTCGCATACGAATACGACGGCGCGCCGCTGGCGCGACGTTCGTCCGGCGTCGTCGATCTTGACGACACTTGGCCTACCTCCGGCCCGTTACCTGACGACGACAAATTGGGTAAAATTGGTGAATCGAGATTTCGTAAGACCACGGATCAGCCCGCCGCCAACTCGGCAGAAGAAGGCTCTGCAGTATGCCGCAACCTGATGGTTTGCATTTCATTACGCTCCCCCGCCGAAGATCGTCCCCGCGATTCGGCACCGTCGGAGCGAACGCCCAGCACGCAGCCGGCGCGCGACGGCAAGTCTCCCTAGCGAGGCCTCGTCCATAATGGCGCGCAAGGGGCGGCCCAAAGGTGACCGCAAAGTCCGCGTCGACTTTCGCAAGAATCGCGGTAAGACTGCGCGCGACAAGGGCCAATGGACGCGCAGCGTGCGCGACAAGACAAACAAAGCCGAAGACGCCGACAAATCCGAACTCGTGCGCGCCAAAGGGGCGCTATCCCGCAAACGCACCATTATCGAAAGCGATACCGACTGGGATGCGCTGATTCAAGGCACCGTCGTACGCATGCGCGGCCTCATCGCGGAAGTCGAGGCCGGAGATACCACTTGGGCCTGCACCGTGCGTCGTGTATTGCGTACGCGTCAAATCGATCAACGCCACCCGGTAACCGTCGGCGATCAGGTTGGGCTCACGGCCGTATCGGTGGCGGGCGAACAAAGCCAATTGGTGAGCGACGACCGCGAATTGCCCGAGGGCGTGATCGAAGCTATTCGCCCGCGCACGACCGTACTCGAACGGGTGTACGGTCGTCGCACCCAAGTGCTCGCGGCGAACGTGGACACCGCCGTCATCACCGTCGCCGCCGATCAACCCACGCTGCGCCCGCACCTTATCGATCGCTATTTGGTTTCGATCCATCAAGGCGGTATGCGACCTGTCATTTGCATTAACAAGAGCGATCTCGACAAAGATGGCTTCGCGGCCGACGTCGCAGAGCGCTATCGCGGGTTGGAATACATCACGCAGTTCACGTCGATCCCACGCAACGAAGGGCTCGACGAACTGCGCAACGTGTTACGCAATCAGACGACCGTCTTCGTAGGTCCCAGCGGTGTTGGTAAGAGTTCGCTGCTCAACGCACTCGATCCATCACTAACGCTTCAAACAGGATCACTTACCGACCTACAACGCGGTCGGCACACGACGACAACAGCCGCGCTCATTCGGTGGGCATTGGGCGGCTACGTTGTTGATACACCGGGTACACGCCAATTCGATTTGCCGCCGGTCGAAGCTGGAGAAATCGAAGCGTACTTTCGCGAGTTTGTGGATCTGGTATCAGCGTGTCGCTTCCCGGATTGTTCGCACACACACGAATCAGATTGCGCAATCAAGGACGCCGTCGACGAAGGCGATATAACGACGGAACGCTATGAAAGTTACGAAAAGATGTTTTGGGAATGCAAAGAGAAGGAATGATGCGAAAGGTAGTCGCCGTTACCCTAAGGCCTTAATCTCGGCCGTGACCCGCCCCCAGGAATCTTCTTTAGCAATCAACTTGGCAGTACTGCGAATCATAAACTCTGCCGTCGATCGTACGTCGGCATGTTTGTTGATGAACTTATAGCTAGCATACCCCTGCAAAATCATCATCAGCTTATCGGTTGCAAGTTTCGCGTCCACGACGTCGTACGAATCGAGCAAGCCATGAAGCATTTTTTCCATCGCGAGCGGAAAAATCTGACCTGCACGGTGCATTGCATCATTCGGGTTTGGGTACTCCGAGCACACTTTAAAAAAGAGACAACCATCTAACTCGGACTTAAATAACACACCGTCCCATTCCCAAAAAAGACGGACCAATTCATCTTCAAGCTCTCCCCCTCGATCTCGTTTCAAATGAGCTTCGAGCTTCTCTATCGCTTGTTGCGCGTGGTATTCAACAGCGGCTGCGGCAAGTTCGTCTTTGGACGCAAAATACTTATAAAACGTGGTCTTAGAGATACCGGCTTCACGAAGAATGACGTCCAACCCGACCTCATGAACGCCGTTTTCATCTATGAGTTCGGCCGCAGTTGTCATCAATCGCTCGCGCGTATCCATCGCGGCGTTCTCCTTGCTTCGAATTCCCATCAGTTACCGATGGTATCAAAAAGACGTTATATCACACCGATACAAAACGCCGTAATTAGGGGGAACCAAAAGTACCCCTAGAATATGGCACGTGTCATTATCGCACAAAACAGATGCGGCTTCCTGAATGATGACATTTGTCTAAGATGTACCGACACGATACGAATGGAAACCCGATAGTCTAGGCAAATTGCGAAATTGTAGACTCTCGAATTACGGAACGCAGCTTCTATAAATTTCGCAGCTTAACATCGTATGGGAAAAATGAACGACGCTCACACCGTTAACGCGGCTCACACATAGCCCCCTCAAAAGAGGCAATAAATATCCATATTATTATTGGCCCACCATCCGGACCTAGATCTACTGGACGGCTTAGTTCTCGACCTTGAGATTTCCGCTTGTGCGATTGGTAATTTAGCCAAACAAATCAACAAGTAGCAAATTAACCTGAGCCACCGATTGCAGTTTCGACCAAGTGCATAATGACCGCCTGAGCATCCGATTCGCACATTGTCTGCTCTTCGTTCTTGAACATAAAACTAAATGTTGCCGCACCTTGCAACACGATCGTGAGCTGCCTCGCCAATCGCTCAGGATCGGCAGCTCCGATGTCGCGCGATAGCTGAACGATGGTGCTTCGCACCGCCCGCGGAAAGGCACGTGCAACATCAAAGAGCGCTTCATGTTCGTTGGGATACGCATGACAATACTTCGAAAATAAGCAACCATTCCACTGTTTCTCACGGATTTTCCGCAACCAAATCGGCAGGATGTTGCAAAGGCAGGCTTTCGGATCGTTGCCAAATCGCTGCTCAAACTCCGCGCGAATTTCATCGATGAGTTGCTCGGTTGATAGATTAACGACCTCCGTCGACAACTCATCTTTCGAATTGAAGTATTTATAAAACGTCGTCTTCGATACGCCGACTTCACTCAATACCGCTTCCAACCCAAAGCCACGTGGCCCGCGCTGATCGGCGAGACGTTCGGCAGTAGCGATAAACTTATCGCGCGTTTTCATAATCTCTCGAGGACCCCTTGTTCGGAATGCACGAAACTCGTGAATCAAATTACCCTGATACCATCATTGCTGCTGCGGACAATTTTGTGGGCCAAGACAAACAACCACCCACAGATGGGTAGGCTTCTTGCAGATCGATGGCAATACGTCAACTGGTCGCGTTCGGAGTATTCAACCAAGTGCGAACAATTGCGGTTAGGTACAGAATCCTAACGCTCGAATCGACGTCGGTCACTGTGTCTCTATGCACATTCTTTATAGGTCGATACGTTGCGACTTCGCTATGCAATTATCCGGCCGGCCTAACGCATTGACTGCCGCAGTATTGCCTACAACCCGATGGTTATGAAACCGGGTGAATTGTGGCTGTAAGCGCGATGCCTTCAAATAAACACAAACATCTAAAATATAACAGCTGGGGTAATCACCATGATATGTTCGACGTGTTAATTTTGGCAAGATAGTGCCTTTAGCGAAGTTCGCGGCGACCTGATGTTGCGCCGCAACTAATAATTACAGCATCGCTCGAATGCTTCGCAACGATGCCTCTGGATCGGACGCACCGTAAATCCCCGACGACATCACCAAACAATGCGCCCCTGCATCCACCAACTGCACGGCGTTGTGATCTTTTACGCCGCCGTCCACCGTGATCGTTGCCGCGCTGCCGGTCTGGTCGATGAGTTCGCGCAATTCGCTCACCCGCTGATAAGTGGTTTCCATCAACTTCTGGCCTGCGAAACCAGGAACGATACCCATCAAACACACGCTATCGATATATGGCAGCATCGGTGCCACGGCGCTAATTGGTGTCTCGAGATTCATTGCGACACCCGGCTTAACACCCTTCTTGCGAATCGCGCTCACCACCCCCATCGCGCGGCTGCTCGCTTCCAAATGAAATAGCATTTGCGCATGACCACAGCCATCCATGCGTTCGATCCAGTCGTCCGGGCGGCTGACCATGAGGTGCACTTCAACCGGCAATGACGTCGATTCGACGGTGCGCCGCACGACGTCTTCACCGAAGCTGATCGTCGGCACGAAATGACCGTCGGACACATCGAGCGAAATCATGTCCGCACCGGCACGTTCGGCGATGCGAATGGCCTCAATCAGATTGAGCGGATCGCCCGCCAGAATGGACGCCAAAAACTTCACGGTTCGCGGTGGATTGCTCATAGGGCTCGCATCCTGCGTTGCTGAGGTGGTCGACTGATTCATTCCGGAATGGTAGCGGGCTACGAAACCGTGTCCATAAACCGCGGGAGGTGCCCCGATACCATCGGCGAACCGCTACACGATGCCCGGTTTTGACATGAAAGTTAGAAGTCGCCCGAGTGCCGATATACAGTTTAATGAATGGCCCAAATCAATCAGACGAAACGGCACCCCGGCTCGACATCGTCGAAGCATCTGGTCTGGAGCCCACGTCGTCGGCTTCGACTAGTACGAGTAAGCGTCCGTGGATCGGTGTGCAGTTCGAGTGCTGCGACGTGTATCAGAGAATCTATCGCGCGGCGGATGCCGAGGCTTACGAAGGCCATTGCCCCGCTTGTGGATGCCACGTCCGCGTGCGCGTCGGGGCCGAAGGCATGAATACGCGATTTTTGAGGGCTCGCCCGATCTGAGTGCGCATAAAAAAAGCGGGGTGGGCCAGCCTCGCACTCTAGCCCACCCCGTCACACACAACCGACCCACACGCGTGGGCCGGGCACGATTGACACCAGCTAGCAGATCACCGCATTGTCCGCCGGCTGGTAGCTTATTCCGGTTTCGCACTCGGACTTCATCCGAGGCGACCGTTGCCAGAGGTCGCTCGGCTACGCGCCGCATCGACCGCCTGACGCAAAATAAGAGTGCAGCCGGCGTGCCAATCGCCGATTTGACTACACACCTTGCATCAGAAAAACACGCAAACCACTGCAAATAATGGGTTTATAAAAATAAAGAAACCTCATCCCATCGAGCCTTAATATCACCCGGGGCGGTCCGTTTTGCCTGGCTTTTACCCACATTTGGGTAAACCCATTGGGTAGCCACCCCCAAATCGCCCTAATCGTGTGCCTGCGTTCCCGACCGAAATGGCCAACCTTCTCGAATGGTCACAACCACATTTCGACGCAGGTTTCGCGCAGTTCAACGAGTACCGCCGGACTATAAACTCTGCCGCTTCATCGATTCCCGATCGGTGGTAGTCGTTCACAGCCTGCGGCACCGACGCGTTCGACACCAAACATTTGCTCGTCGCCCGACTCGGCGCGCTCTAACAACAGCGACTGCATCGTTCACGTCGGATCGACACATTACATTCGCTCGTTCCATTCGGCGTCGCGCACCTCATCGTCGGCGGCGCGCCGATCCTTCACCCAACACTGAAAGTGCCGCAGTCCGATGCCGCCCCCTTAAGGTCGAAGCATCGGTAAACTGACCTCGTGCGGGCGCCTTGCCGATCGAACCAAGTCAGTCAAGTCCGTCTAACGGAGGGAAAATCCGCGCGAGATCACAATTGCTCGCAACAAATCAACAAGGTCGGCATGCCCTAGTCACGCGACCAACAATCCCCACCGCCAACATTTGCTTATCGCTGATAGACTGTGCCATTTCTAATCTCAATCCCACTCGCACTCCCAACGGCAAACCGACGCCACGACTCGACGCATCACCTGACGACAAAGAGAGCGGTGAGTGATTACCCCGTCTCGCCTAAGGTCGGGCGATAGATTAAAATTTGTACAGCAATGGACGAAAGACACGACAATGAAATAACTTCACGCCCTACGGACTGGAAGTTCATCAGCACGCTCATCGCCGTCATGGCGGTGATGGTTGCCTCACTCCTTATTCTGTTAAATCTTCAAAAGTCGGTAAGCCACGTCGAAGCGCAGCTCGATTACCGCGCGCCGACAGGTTCCGCGTCGCACGACCAAGCCCCCGCCATTCAGCGGGTCAAAAGCCAGTCGGTTTACGTGCCCGTTTATTCGCACGTATACGTTCGCGACGGCTCGCCGTTTCGATTGACGGCGACGCTCTCGATTCGCAACACCGACCCCGCTCGCCCCTTGGTCGTCGATCGCGTTGCCTATTACGACAGCGCCGGTCTACTCGTGCGCGAATATGTCGATGCGTCGATCACCGTCGCCCCACATGCAACCATCGAATACCTCATCAAAGAGCAAGACGTATCCGGCGGTTCCGGTGCCAACTTCGTCGTGGATTGGGCGACGGAAAACCCATTGGCCCGACCGGTCATCGAAGCCGTGATGATCGGCACCGCGTCGAATCAAGGGATATCGTTCATCTGCCCCGGCGTGGTTGTGTCGGAAGTGATGGCGGACGCTGCGGGCTGACAACTCGCGAATAGCACAAACAGCTTTGTTTAAACTCGCATTGCCAATCACAAATCTTCCAATTTAAGTCAACGGGACAGCCAAATGCCGTTTCATTGCTTATGCTGCGGATTCAATACACTGCCCAAGCAACCACCGGGAAGTTATGAAATCTGTCCTATCTGTGGTTGGGAAGATTCGCACACCGAAAATGCCATCGAGCGATCCAATGACGTGACGCTTCGAGAAGCGCAGAAAAACTATGACGAGATCGGCGCCTGCGAACCAAAGTGGATCGATACCGTTCGACGGCCTACTCGACACGAGCGTCGCGTTCCGAAATGGTTGCCGATCTATCGATTAGAGCAACACGTTATCAAAACGATAACGACCGCATTTGCGAGTGTGTCTCGTGGAATCTACACACTCCGACAGGCGCGAGTTATTGACGACTACGGAACCCCGAAACAGATGCGAGAAGCGGGCAGACTCGATACGGACACCCACTGGACTGAGGTTTCCGATGAGGATATCAAGCATCATACCGATATCCACACTTTTTTGGACGACGCCAGTTTCCGCTATTACATCCCGGCCTACATGGTATGGTCGATTAAGAACTATAACGGCGATAACACGATATCCTGCGAATCAACCATTCGTGCGTTAATACTAGACCCGTGGGGAAACGAGGAGTCGCGACGTGCGGATATCGCCAAGTTCCAAATGTTTGATCAAGCTCAATCAGCAGCAGTTTTGGCGTTTCTCCGATTTATGAACGACATAGATGGGGCCACGAATGCAATACTCGCGATCGAGAAATATTGGGGTCGGTTTGCCCTACATACCGATTGAAAGCTACAGCACACCATTTGCTCGGCGCAAACTTAGCCACCACCCTACTCCGCCCGATGCTGATCCACCAAAATCGGATTGCCGTCCGGGTCGGTCAATACGAAACTCGCCGGACCGGTCGATGATTCGTCAGCTTCCATGTTGAAGCTGATGCCCTTTGCCCGCAGTTGTTTCTGTAATTCGCGTACGTCGGTAAACGTCTCGGGGTGGTTGCTGTCTTCAGCCCAACCTGGGTTAAACGTGAGAATGTTCTGCTCGAACATCCCCTGAAACAGACCGATCACACTCGTACCATTACGCATCATGGCGTAGTGCTTGCCGTCGTCTCCGCCGAACTGCTCGAAGCCGAGCTTCTCGTAAAACGCCTTCGACGTCGCAAGGTCTTTCACGGCCAAACTGATCGAAAATGCACCCAAGTCCATCGTGGTCACTCCTATTTGTGTTCAATTTCTGATAACATCTTTTCATTGCTGCTGGCCCGTTTCAGCCGATGCCGGTGCCATGCTCACCTCACAAGGTGAGCATGCAACTCGCTCGCAAACATCAGTTAGCGTCGCGCAACGCCCAGCGGGCAAACCCGCATGCTTGCCTTTAAGGGCAAGCATGACACTCGCGCAGCGATATCGACGACCCGACCGCGTTGTAGGCAGGTCAAGCGGCAATTCGTCAGCGTAGTGCTAAAGAGCTAACGGAAACGGACCGTTGCCAAGCAGCCAAATCCTTGATGCTCGGAATATAACAAAACGACTTCGATTGAGTTTGACAAATCTTGCGAATCGATCCCGACCAACGCGATGACGCCACACAGCATTACATCGAGCGGATGAACCGTGCCGTCGATTACGTGATGCAACACCTTGAGTCCAACATCAAGCTCGATGATGTGGCCGCCGCCGCCCATATTTCGCCGTTTCATTTTCACCGCATTTTTAAGGCGTTGTTCGGCGAGACACTTAACCAGTTCATCAAACGGGTTCGCCTCGAACGTTCGCTAAAACTGCTGGCGCATAACAAATCGAAGAACTTAACGCACATCGCAACGGCCAGCGGCTTTAATTCGCTGTCCGACTTCTCCCGCAGTTTCAAGCAGCGCTACGGTGTTGCACCGCGCGATTTCGACCTTCAGGATTTAAAAGATCAACGGCGCGAAGAACTTCAAACCGCCATGTACGGCCCCGATCATCGGCACCAACTCGGTCGCCTGCCGGTCAACGAAAATCCGGATGGCTTTGTGGTAACGATGCGCGAGATTCCGCCGCGTACAGTTGCCTACATTCGCGTGCTGCGACCCTACGAACCGGGCCGAGTCGATGGGGCCGCCGAACGCCTGATGGCGTGGGCCGCCCCGCTCGGCTACGCAGATAACCAATGGCTCGGCTATATGTGGGAAGATGCCGACATCGTCGCGATGGAAGACTGCCGCTACGACGTCGCCGTGGAAGTGCCCGATCTCGTACCCACCGGCGAGATCGGTCGGTACGAATTCCCCGCCATGACCGTCGCGGAAATCGAACTGCGCGGGCCGATCGAATTGGAGATGCGCGCGATCGACTACCTCTACGGCACATGGCTACCGGCGAGCAAGTATGCACCAGCCGATCTACCGGCTTTCGAAGCATGGATCGGCCGACCGTTCGCACATGGGTTTACGCACTTCGAGTTGCACGCGCAGATACCGGTCGCGCGTGCACGATAAATTAGATGCGACGGGCCACGATCGTTACATCAGGATCGTGAATCGTTAGACGCGTCGCTTGCTCTGCATTCATTTCAAATTCAATGCGCACTTCATCGACACCGGACGGATTAAAAGCGTGATTGCCCCGCGAATTGAGATTGCGGGCAACACCGTCCGGCATCTGTTTTATTGTCAACTGCCCTCGGCGAACAACGGCAACTTCAAATCGCAACGAATCGAAAGCTCCTGCTTCATACCGGCCGACATATGCCTGCTTCTGTTTGTCTGTGAGTGGTGCGTTTACTTCTGCCGTGCCTGCCCCGTCGATCGTCTCAAGATATGCCGCGACGGCGCGAGCTTTATCGCGATGTTCGGATGTGTTTCGCTTGTTGCCATGCCCCGAACGCGCGTGATCGAGTAACGAAATGCCATGCGGCCCCGGTATGCCCTCTATCCCCGGCATCGCCTTTATCACCGCCTTCACCGCATCGAGTTCGCCGAACATCGCAAGCGTAAAGTGATTAGGCCGCGCTCCATGCCCGATGAGCAATTGTGCGATTTCGCCTTGCCCCGTATGCGATGCCGCGCCGAGCGCCGTCTCCCAATCACCGAAACCCCAATCCCAAGACGCCCGCGCCAACGCAGGTCGCTTCGTCACCAGTTCGCGCACGCGCTCGAAGTTAAAGTGCGACGCACCGACCACGCTTTGCACGTCGTCAGGATTTAGCGCCGGAAAGCCGGTAGGTAATTCGCCACCCTGGTCGGAAGGTTGCGTTGTCGCTTCACGATCTACTGCAAACAGACGATGAATACTGCCGCCGCTAATCGCGAGTACCGCGCCCGCCGCTAAACAACCGCGCCGAGAAATGCCTCGGAAGCTCATTTCTCGCTGCTGAATTCCATCAGATTGATCTCCAAGACGTACGTTTTGAGGGTGCTGATTCATGGAGGCCACATGCTTTCTGATTTGAGTGAATTGGCTTGTGAGCGTTAGCCGAAAAAGCGAACGATGGCATACCATTAAAAAACGTCGCCAGACGATGCCTTTCACGATCAGTCGCGCCGTTGCCCCAATACCAAGCAGCGGTAGGCATCCTGCGTTCGCTAAATACACAGCCGACAGTCACAAACATGAAGATTTCTCTCCCTTCGTGGACCGGCCGCCATGGCACGACTACGCTCTCATTGCGGAAGGTGGGTTGCAGACTCGCGTGAGACCACCCGCCGACCGCATGGATCGAAAACACGACGAACTGAACCGAGGAGCCCACCATGTCATTCGATGTCAAAGGAAAAATCGCCCTCGTCACCGGCGCCAATCGCGGCATCGGTAAGTCCATCACCGAAGCCCTACTCGCTGCGGGTGCCACGAAGGTTTACGCGGCCGTTCGCCGTCCCGAATCGGCTGCCGATTTGGTGGAAAAGCACGGCGACAAGGTCGTGCCAGTCGCTTGCGACGTGAGTAACACGCAGTCGGTCAATTCCGCCGCCGACAACGCCGCAGGCGTGCAACTCGTCGTAAACAACGCCGGCATCCTGCGCATCAAAGGTGCCGTCGAATCCGACGCGATCGAAACACTCCAAGAAGAAATCGACACCAATGTGTACGGCCTAATGCGCGTAGCGCAGGCATTCGCCCCGATAATAAAAAAGAACGGCGGCGGCGCGTTGGTGCAGCTCAACTCGTTAGCGTCGTTGCGATCGTTCGCCCAATTCTCGACGTACTGCGCATCCAAGGCCGCGTCGTATTCGATTACGCAATCGCTACGCGACGCGTTAGAGCCCTTTGACGTCAAGATTCTCAGCGTGCACCCCGGCCCGATCAAAACCGACATGGGCGACCAAGTCGGCTTTGGCGACGCCGCCGATTCACCGGAAAAGGTCGCGCAGGGCATCATCGACGCGCTGGCCGCGGGCGAATTCCATCTCTTCCCGGATAGCATGGCGAAAGATATCGGCGCAGCCTATGCAAGCTTTGCAGAGAACGTGGTCGAATCGGAAATGTCGGTTGCGTAATGTAAATCGGGCGCTGAATCGGAAGCAGATTCAGCGCCCGTTTGCTTTAGCGTCCAAAATTTCGCAAGGCGGCTTTCCGGCCACCCACTTCGAACTGACTTAGCTCCGAAGTTACGGCTGCTCGATATGAACGAAATTTCCATTCGCATCTACGACGGTCCATGCCACGCGAATCTGACCGAGCGTTTGTGTATCAACGCTTCGATTGAGGACGCGCCAAAGAACCACCCCACCCGGAACAAACTGAAACGGTAGTGACCCGCCGTCGTTGGTCAGATCGAGCCGAACTTCGGGCGCCCGTTCAATGCCAAGGCTGCACAACGTGCCTTGAATCGATCTCGCATCCACCGGCGTGCCGACCTCTTGGGTTGCAGTCAACTGATCGAAGAACTGGAACGCCTTTTGCGTACACGAATCGTTGTCGTTGATACAATCAAAGTTCGGATCGAGCGTGGTAAACACGATACGCTCAGGAATGGGTAGATTCGGATTGCGATCGATGTCGCGAACATCCTGTGCAAATATCGGGTCTAAATCGGGTGTCTCAGACGTGTTGCCGGGCAACGTCACAATCTCTCCTAAAAAGTCGCCACTCCGCATTCCGAGCAAGCGCGTTCCGCGCGTTAACGTCAGCGTTACGCATCCGATGGTCGTCGTGGTACCGACGTCCGAATTCGGCGGTAACAAATCCATATATCCAGCTAGCATGTATTCTTCGATGTCCGCCTCGTTTCGCACGAAGCCGCCTTCACCCGCCGTCACGACAAACAAAGCGCGCCACTGAACCGGAAATGTGGACGACGAACCAACGAAATGCTGAAACGTGCGCAACTCTACCGGCAGCTGATCGACATGCTCGTAAATCGTGCGATCATTCGGATCGATACCGTCATCATCGTTGTTACCGTCAACCGCGTCCCCCGCGATGCCGCCCGCCGGTAACTTGCCATTGAACGTCGACAGCAGGAACGGACTGGCGGAATCGCAACCGGCGCCGATCGGCATCGCGACCATCGCGCAAAGCAAACATATCCGCACCTCGCGCCGTTGAATCAAACCACGCCAAAATCGCATCGAAAACGCCTCCAAAATCCTGCTAGTCGGATGGGGTTACTTGCTGGTGAGTCGCCATGCGGCGATCAGAGTAAGGCAGAGTGTAATATTTTCGCCCTCATTTTGGTAGGCCGGAGACAGGCCACAACGCGCTTGCAACTCAAAAAACGCTATTCGACAGGGCAATCAACACCGATAACCAAGCGTGGGCGAACCTCATGGCCACACGAGGGCGTTGGCCGACGAACTCGCCATCCCGTCGCCGGAATAATCGTCATTCACTGCCATCGCTCGAATCTATCCTCAATAGCAATGACCTCGATCGACGACCAGATGCACGGTTCGCGACCCGGCTTTAACATGCCATCTTCGTATCATCAAAACACCTACATGCCCAACTGCGGAGCATCATCGTGACCGACCATCTCTACGTCACCGCCATCTTCCAAGCCAAGCCCGAGCGTTTGAACGACCTCATCACCGTGCTATCCGAATTGGCACCGCCCAGCCGCGCCGAGCCGGGATGCATCGAATACTACTTCTATCAAGACACCGAATCGTCCACGACGATTTTCGCTATCGAAACGTGGGAAAGCGCCGACGCCCTCGCTTCGCATGCGGCATCATCCCACTTCCAAACAGCCGCCGCGCAGTTCGGCGACTTGCTCACCGCCCCCTTGGCGATTCATAAAACGCGCCGCATCATCTAAGCCTCGCGATCGGCCGTTCGCCAACGTGCATCGTCCCGCTTAATCATCGAGAGCGCCACGTGTTTTCCAACCAAGCCCACTCGTTTCAGGTACAAGCCCGCCTCGCCATTCGCCTTTCATGGGTCGGCGGCTACATCAACGCGCTCACCATCCTGCTCTGCGGTCGCGCCACCTCCCACGTCACCGGCTCCGTCACAACGATCGGCATCGACTTCGCACAAGGCAAATACGACGAGCTGTTTTTCCTGTTAGCCCTCGTCGTTACCTTCTCGCTAGGTGCGGTGCTATCTGGCTTGCTAACCGAATACGGCCGCGCACGATATTGGGCGTCGATCTACGTGCTACCCATGATCGTGCAAGCTGTGTTGCTATCGCTCGCGGCAATCCTGACCAAGCTGCACCTTCTCGGCGGTCAAGACAATCCCGATTTCCACCATCTAATGGCCACGCTCGTTCCCGCGCTCGCCATGGGGCTGCAAAACGGAACCATCACCCGCATCAGCGGCGGCGTTGTGCGCACAACGCACCTGACCGGCGTGATGACCGACATCGGTCTTAACGCGGCGGCGTTGTTGTTGCGGTATTTAGGCAAGCGCGAGTTTGTCGAAATTCGCAAACGCCAACTGGGCATCGAAGCCAGCCAAACCGCCCCCGGCGCGGCCAGCCGTTTGCAACTGCTCTCTTGCGTTGCGGGTAGCTTTCTTGTCGGCGCCGTGCTGGGCACCTATGCAGATTTGGAATTTCCCGATTGGGCGTTTGTGCCCGCCGTCGTCTTTCTCATCTTTCTGATCGTCGTCGACATCCGCACGCCCATGGGACGTCTGCGTACCCATCGCGAGTTGGGTGGCACGCTAGATGAGAAGCTACCGCGCGGTGTGCAAATCTTTCACCTGTGCCCCAACCGTCGCGACGGCGCACGCACCGGCCGCCTGCCCAACATGACCGCCTGGATCGACGAGCTGCCGCCCAACACGCATACCGTCGTGCTCGATATCGAAGAGATGGATATCACGAACATCAACGACATGCTCGAAATGCGCGCCGGCGCAGTGAAGCTAAAAGCCGCACACGTCGAGATGATCCTCTGCGGCGTCACCGCTGCAGAACGCGAACTTATCCGTACGGTAGGCCTACATCAGTTAATTCGGGAAGAGCGGATTTTGGCGAGTATTGGGGAGGTTGAGGGGGTTGTTAAGCCTTAAATAGCTCGAAATTTTCAATCAACACACCTTGGCGAAAGATCCCTAGTCCGACGCAACCGCTCAGATTTTCAATCCCGGTGTTGAACTCCCAAATCTCATCGCCGTCTCGCATTTTTGACAAAATAGCCTCTTTTAGCTCTGCAGTTTTTTTCTCAAATGGCCCCGAAACCAGAATACCGTCCATCCAATTATTAAAGAACTGTTCGAGTTGAATTTGACGCCGCCAAATCGACGCCTCATTTTGATTCTCAATCAACCATGCTCGCCAATCAAAAAAACAATTTGTACATTGACGATATCCTATTGCAAAAGGGAACTGATCGTCTCGTAGCGTTCTAATGTCATGTGTGTCTCGAACTTCAAATTCAGAAAAGGTCAACTCAAGTCGCTTCAAGCCCGTTCCATGGCAATCACACCGTAGAAATAGCTTCGGGTTGCTTGCGTAAGCATCAGCAAACGCCGGACATCGTTCTTTAAACTCTTCACACGTCCGACGCTGCCAATATACAAGATCGGGACTTTCACATTTCTGAGAAGCCAACTCACGAACGAATTTCCGATATTTCTCACCACCGAGAAACGATTGAAATTGCTCAAGCAAACCTATCTCTTCAAAACGATCCATCGAAGTGAGCCTCAATTTGTTCGCTCAGCACCCTTGCTCGAAGCACCTTGTAAACCACTGCGAATAATCTGTCGCACCAAAATCTTCTATCTCAACTCGCCCATACCTCTTATTGATAAACGCAACTAAGCGCTTGTATTCCGCAGGCTCCAATTCAAAATTCGGCCAAGTCAAAATTGCACCGACAGACTCACCCGCATTCCAGTCGACGCCCGATGTTTCAATATCGATAGACTCTTTCGCGTCCTCGTCAATATCATCCCGGCACGTCGCAACAAAAGAATTAAACAAACTTAACGGCAGCATAAACCCGCAGCGAATCGCGTTCCGGAATGACATGGAAAAATGAATGATGCCCGGCAGTGCACCGAGACTACTTCGGCCTTCAAATCCGCAAAGTGAGAAATCTTCCGGCAACATCGTGGTCAGTTTAACGCAAACCACGATGCACCGGAATAATCCTAGCAGGCATCACGCTCTTATTCTGAGTGCACGAAAACCGAAAGCGCTACACCCCCACCACCGCCGTCGTCTCTACGCGGTCGCTCACTCGATGCTGCGCCCGAAGCTCCTGCTCCAACTCGGCCAACCGCGCTTCGATGGCTGCCATCTTTTCATTATTGCGAATCAACTTTTCGCGATGGCGGGCCAGGAAGTAGGCGATCGTCTCGATGCGAATCTTGATCGAGCCGGTCGGCTTGTTCTCGTCAATGTCCTTAAAGCAGAAGTACGGCGTGCCCGAATTCTCGATGATTTCTTCGATCACCGTGTAGATGGGCGCGTCATGGCCACACTTGAAGCTGCTAAGTTCGAGCGCAACAAGGTTCGGATGCCGCGCAGCAAACTTGGCCGCCCAGACCTTACGGTTGGTGTTCTCGCTATAGGCGTTCTTCCAAACGTCTTCGACACTGACCGGGCTTTGGAAATCGCCACGACGCACTTCATCGCCAAACAAGCGATCGAGCAGTTCCGGATCGTCGTGCGGCAGACAGTCCATCGTAAAGACGGGGATGCCGAGCTTTTGAAACTCGTCGGGAATCTCATGACACACGCCAGGGTCGTTATGGTACGGCCGCGTCAATAGCACCACGCCGATCTCGTCGCGCTCTTCCAAACGCGTGAGCAGTTCGCTCGCTTGTCGGCGTTTCTCTGCATGGAATGCTTCAAAATGATCCCAAGCAACTTTACATGCGCGATCATTTTCAGCACGCGATAAGCCGAGTCGCTCTTCAAATTCCTCAAACATCTGCCGCGCGAGCAAGCCCGGTTCACCGAAGTTGACGAACGTATCGAGATACTCGATGCCATGATCGGCAAAGACGTCGCTCTCTTTGGTAAACGCCGCCTTCACGGCTTCGGGCGTGGCGCAAACCGTCGGGCAAGAGCGCGAATCTTCGATGCCGACCATGAATGTCGGCAAGTCATCAATCATCGGGAAGAAGATGTAATCGAGCGGCTGCTTTTCGCTGTGCTTGTGATAGATCAGGTTGTGCGCGTGCGGAATGCCGATCTTACTCGGAAAGCAGGGGTCGATCGCGCCGCGCTTGGCACCTTCCTTGTACATTTCTTCGCTGGTGTAGTCCGACCAGATCAGATTTTTCTTGGCGAGGCCGAGCGCTTCAAAATACGCCATGAACCATGGCGCCATGCTGTACATGTTCAGCGCGCGCACCATACCGATGCGAATATCCTTGCGCCGGCGGATTTGCTCAGCCCGCGCATCATCGACCTTTGCACTCGGCAACATCGACTTCACCCGGTTCATGAATGACGGCTTGACCGTTTGACGACCAGCGGCTGCATCACCATTGCCGTTCTCGCCAAGATGATCCGCCACACTATCCACGCCCGTCGGCCTGAATACTTCCGTCGCAAACATCTCGGCAAAGTTCGGGTTCGCCTTCTTAACGCTATCCAGCCCCTTCTTGATGTCGCGCATGTCGTTGACATCTTCGACAGTGCCCTTTTCGCAAGTCGCGATGATAAGACGCTGCTCGTCGCCTTGGAGGGGAACTTTGGACTTGGATTTTTTGGGGGCGGCAGATGAGGGTACTGCATTATTAGCCGCGGTCGCATCTCCTCCACCATTTGCGTTGACCGCTTCCTTACGGGCGCGGCTCTGATCAGAGACTTCGCCATCTTGCGCTGTGGCACCGGTTTGCAACCGGTGATTCTCCTCCGGCTTACCATGCTTCAAACGCGACGGATGCGGCGATTCCGGGCCGGACTTATACATGAACGACGACAAGCTAATGGTCGTGCCATCTTCCGGCGTCGCCTCTTCCTCACCCGTCTTCACATCGATAAAGGTGCGCAGGCACTTGTTCTTACAGAAATAGCAACGCGTGTTCTCGTTGCGCGTCGTGCGATACTCGATCTGCGCCACACGATCCAAACCGATGAACTGAGTGCGATGCCCACTCTCAGTGTACATGCGATGCGCTTCAACGGCACAACCGATCGCGCCTGCCTCACCGCAGAACTTATGCACGATCACTTCGGGCTCCACACCCGTGCCTTTAAAGCGCGACTTAATGAAATCGACTTGCGACTTAACCGCCGCCAAGTTGTGTTGCGTACCACCTTGCAGCAAAAACTTCGTACCAAGCTTTGCCAAGTTTGGAATTTGCGACACGTACAACCAAATATTCTTCGGCAAGACATCGCACAAGCCCGCCATAATCTCCTGCGGTGCCCAACCCTGTCGCTGGAAGTCCACGATGTCGCTCTGCATAAAGACGGCGCAGCCATACCCGAACTGCGGCATGGCTTCAGCACTGAACGCGATATCCGCAAACTGCTCGACTTCGTAACCGAAGCCGGCCGCTGTGCTTTGCAGGAAGTAACCGTTACCCGCGGAACATTGCGTGTTTAGCTTAAAGTCTTTGACCTGACCGTTCTTGAGAATGATCAGTTTGATATCCTGTCCGCCCACGTCGACGATAACGTCGGTGCCCGGATAAAAGTGCAAGCCTGCCTGCGTGTGCGCTACCGTTTCCACCAACGCCACGTCGGCCTTGATTACATCCTTCAAAATATCTTTGGCATAGCCAGTTGTGCCCACGCCGAGAATTTCGAGCGAGCAGCCCTGATCGCGCATCTGCTTATCGAGGCCCGAGAAGATATCCATCATATCTTCGATCGGATTACCCTTCGAAAGCTGATAGCACTTGGCGATGACGTTGCGATCCATATCGAGCAAGACGCCCTTGGTGCTCGTGCTGCCGCCGTCAATACCCAGAAACGCTTTCACGTGATTGCCCGGCGCGAATTGCGCGGGCGACCACGACGGTTTCTTATAATCCGTCTTAAAGCGCGTGAGTTCGTCGTCGGTCTTGCAAAGCCCCGCAGCGCCGGCGGCTTTCTTCTCTTCGATGCGACCGACTTGAATATACCATTGCAGCTCTTCCATGCCGCGGTAGATGCCCTGATTCGGATTGTCTTCGAGTTCGACCTTGGCGAACTCGACCGCCCCCATGGCCGCGAAATACTGGGCGTTATCCGGCACGACGATTAGTTCATCGAGCGGCTTGTCGGGCACCTGCACCTTGCGTTCATTCCAAACCACGGGAATGTTGTGTCGCCAGCAATCGACCATGCCCTTGATGTAGGTGTTCGGGCCACCCAGCAACAACACCTGCGGTCGCAGCGTATGACCGCGCGTGAGTACGGCGAGATTTTGCTGAATGATCGATTCAAACAACGACGCCATCAGTTCGTCGGGCGGCACGCCTTGTTTTTGCAGACCGTTGATATCGGTTTCAGCAAATACGCCGCACTTACCCGCGACCGGGTGCAGCTTGAGCCCTTCGTAGCCCATGTTGCACAGTTCGCTGGCGGGAATCTTGAGCTTGGCGTTGATCTTATCGATCACGGCGCCCGTGCCACCGGCGCACTTGTCGTTCATCGACGGGATCTTTTTCTTTTTGCCCGTCTCTTCGTCTTCCTTAAAGATAATGATCTTTGCGTCTTGGCCGCCCAACTCCACGACGCTTTGCACGTCGGGATAAGATTTTTCCACGGCCATGCTGACGGCGTTCACTTCCTGCACAAACTTCGCACCGATGCGCGGACCGATCGACGCACCGCCACTGCCCGTCATGAAAATGCGAAACGCATTGCGCGGCACGTCTTCGAACTTCCGCTCGATCTCGGCCAACATCTCCAAACATTTCTCGGGCTGCTTGGTATCGTGGCGTTGATAGTCCTGATGCAACACTTCGTCGGTCACGGGATTCACGACGACGAACTTGACCGTCGTGCTACCGACATCGAGGCCGATTAGCAGGCCCTGCGGATACTTCGGAGTTGCTTCAAATGGCAGGTCTTCGATGCGCGGCTTGGAGCGTTCGGCCTTTAAGCCGCCGACGTTCAATTGCACCAACCCGGCCGGCGCGTCCTTCGGTTCACCGCCGGACGAACAACCGCACGAACCGCCCGACGAGCAACCGCCACCGGAGGATTTGCCGCTGGGCGACGTACCGCAAGAGCCACCGCCATCGGCTTCGAGGAAAAGTTTTTTATCGAGTTTCATGGTGTTATCGTTGCTCATCGCGTTGCCTTAAACCCCCGCCGCCTTCATCTTCTCGCCCACAAACAGCACAAAGTTTGCCGCGCGACCGATCACGCCCTTGGTGTGCGGCGTGTGCAGCAGCGGGTTGCGCAGTTCGCGATGTTCCGTGACATAATCGCGAATCTGCTCGACGGAATAGCCCGTTTGCGCCACGGCATTCTTGAACTCATCCTTGCACTTCAGCTTCGCCTCACCCAAGGCCATCTGCACGCGGCTGTGCGCGTTGATGTCGCCTTCGCCGCTGGTTTCGATGGGGATGTAGATCATCTCCTTGAAGTGCGACGTTACCGCAGCCTGCGCGCCGTCCGATTGCGTGCTGGGCATGCAACCAAAGGGCTTAAGGCTCAGCACCATGTGGGCCAAGTCTTTGTTGCAGTAGTAAATGTTCTTTGCAACTTCAAGGTGACCCTCACCGCCACCACTGCGGCTGTTGTAGTACGGATGGCCCATGCGCGTGAGTTCGTGTTGCGGCGCCAACTCGTGAGCCGTGCCGCCCAAAGCATGACGTAGTCGTTCGTATTCGCGCGTCAAAATCTTCTCAGCCAACGCCAAGTTCGTGCGTTTCTTGCGATACGCCCATTCCGACTTGAGCCGCTTACCGACCTGCCATGCGGGTACGTCGTCGTTCGTTTCTTCATCAATCCCGCGACGGTCGCCTGCCTTTAATCCCGACTGGTGCAGCATGTAGCAAAGCCACGTCGCCACCGGCTCGACCAAGACTTCAGCACCTTGCGATTCGAGGAACGGGAACATATTGAAATTCCCATCGCCTTCAGTCGTTTGCGCCCAAAACTCACCAGTCACCTTCACGATCGGCTTGGGCCGCGTGTAGTCGACTTCAACTTCTTCCGCGATCAGCTTGCGGCATTGTTCGAACACATCCGCGTAATACGTGCCGCGTAATTGCTCGAGCAGCTTCGCCGCATCCTTGCTGTCTTTCACCGCGGCAAACGACGCCACCAGCTTCGACAATACGCCACCATTAACGCTGTCATAATCGCGTGCGCGCAACGCCTCTTCACCAAGTGCCACGCACTTCGCAAACACTTCGTCTGTTTTGCCCGGCACGACTTCGTACGGGCGAATGTGATAGGCCACTTCATTCAACAAGTCGCCCATGAACACGCCGTTCAGAAGCGACAGGAAGAAATTGAGATTCATCTCAAGGCCGGCTTCGACCGTCGCCTGATCCAAGCCACCCTTTTGTTGAAACAGCATGACGCGGAAGCCGTCAAAGCCGCTGTTTCGCAACGCCAAGCGATACTCGGCTTCGTACATCCCGAAGCGACATGGACCGCAAGCTCCCGCCGTCACAAATATGTGATTGTTTATGATGTCGTCGAGCGGCAAGCCTTCGTCGTCACGCATGCGCTTGAGGTGATTTACCAACGCACCGACCGTGAAATACGTCGGGTTACATTGGCCGTTGTTGCCGTATTCTTTGCCTGCTTGAAAATCGGGCTTGGCCGGCGTCGGCACGATGCCGACGTTGTAACCGAGCCCCTCAAGACCAGCCTTGATCAGCGTGTCGTGCCGCATCGTGAGCCCGCCAATCCAGACGGTCACGTTTGCGCGTTCTTCGCGCGTAAAATCGCGCTCGACAGGGCGTTTGAAGTGTTCGACCGCACCGACCGTCAGCCCGGCTTCGGCCATCAGCCGTTCGCGCTCGGCCTGGAGCGTCTTTTCGATGGAATCTTGCATCAACGGCAACGAAACGTCGCCTGTTTTGGTGCTATTTGAATGGGTTTGAGTTCCGGCAACCATGAGGCACCTCGGATTAAATTAGGGATCACTAGCTTAGTGCGTTTTTAGCCCGGACGGATTCCGTCCGCCGCGCTGCCTATCTAAACGACGAGTGCGCCATAAGTCCATTAAAAAAAAGAAGTAATCTCTCCGACACCGCAAGACGTCTGCGGCCGAATTGGACGGCGCCGATAAGTTAGTGTTCACTAATTTAGTGATTACAAGGCCTTGCAATTCGCACCTCATCAGTACCAATTATCGGAGCGTCGCTAAATAAATTTACCTTAATCGTGCACTAGGACCGCAGCGATTGTGGAAAGATGTCGGAATTTTTCGCCTAACGGCAACTGCGCAAGGGTTGTCCCATATCATTAGAGGAAGGTCGCCAGTCATGCTTTGCGATTCGGCGGTCGCGTTTTCACATTTCAAATTCCTTTGACCCTGGGAGCGGCCCATGCGTTGCACACTAATGCTCACACTCGGTCTGACGGTTTCTCTATCAGCAAATAGCCACGCCCAAGAAGCAAAAGGCGGCGAGCAAGACCGACCCCGCGAGCGAATCACGTCGGTCCCCGAGCAACGGAGGACGCAGCCGAGCCAACCGCTTACACCCGAACAACGCGCCGACCTCTCCGAATCCACGCGTCGCCTCACCAACCCCAACGCTCCGAGCAATTTTGATATGCGTGTGCGCGTAAAGCTCGCACGCGAAGGTTACGTGTATATCGAAGAGCGCGACGCGTACATATTCGACCCGCCCGCCGCTGAAGCATACCTGCAATCCCTCTATCACGACGACCAACCCGTTCCCAGTTATCCCCAAGGCGGCGGTGTGAACATTCAACAAAACAACGGCACGGTCATCATCGGCAATGGCGCAGGTGCCGGCGCGGGTTATGACCTATCCGATGTGACCGACGCCCAGCAAGGCATTCGACGTTATGCCGACGGCCCCAATGGCCCGGGTTTCTATTCGAAGGAACGCTGGTACCAATGGCATCTCGCCCAACGCCGTGGCACGCAGTTGCGCGACGTCAATCGAACGATCGTTGACGAAGGTATGCGATTTTTCCGCATGGGCGACTATCAACGCGCCGCGATTACCTGGCTGCGAGCATCCGAACTCGATCAGGGCGACGCCGCGTCACGCTTGGCTGCAGGACATGCCCTATTCGCGCTCGGTCGTTACGCCGAAGCAAATAAGCTGCTCGCTCATGCCTTCGAACTCACGCCACAGTTAGCATCGCTGTCGTACGACATCCGCAACGATTACAGTAATCCGCGCGACTTCAACGCACATTTGGCGGCGCTCGAGCAATTCGTGGCGACCAACCCGCGCGATTATCACGGTCGCTTGCTGCTCGGGTACATCCTGTCGTACACCTACGGCCCGGGTTACGGTTACCAGCATCTCGAACCGGTCATTCAGACCGTACCTAGCGATTCCTTCGCGCAGAAGCTTTGGGCATCCGCCAAAATGATCGGCCCGGCCACCACGCCGCGACGCGAGTGGACCGTCACTCAACAACCAGGTTACGCACCGATGCAACCGACTCGCTTCAGCGATGGTCGCCCGCGCATTCAGAAAATGCGACCAGCGGATAACCGTTCTCGACAGGCAACGGGTTATGACAAACCGGAGCCCGCCAAGCCGCAGCGTGATGCCGAACCGGACAAGATGCGCCTCGTGAATGACTAACGGCGAAAAGTCGTCATGCTGCAATTTGGCGGCAGCGAATTCGAAATGACGAGATAGCAATGTGAACCAGCATTCGATGGGCCGGTGATGTTAAGCCTTCGGCGGCAATTTGCTTTACTCTGTGCCGCAATAGTCTGCACCATGCATGCATTTGCGCTCGCCGATTGGCCTCAATGGGGTGGGCCGCAGCGCGACTTCCACCTGTCATCATCGATTCTCACGCAAGACTGGGAACAACGGCGCCCAACGGTTGTTTGGCAGCGCGACTTCGGCGAGGGCTACTCCGGCATTACCGAAAAAGACGGTCGTCTTTATTCGATGTATCGCGTCGACGACCATGAGGTCATCACTTGCCTTGACGCAACCGATGGCCGCACGATCTGGGAACACCGTTACCCCGCGCCGATCGACAAGCAACAATTCGCGGCAAAATACGGTTACGGCCCCCGCTCCACGCCGCTCATCGAGAGCGGACGACTCTTTACAGCAGGCTATACCGGCATCATGCACGCCCTCGACGCGCAGGACGGTCGCGTTATTTGGAAACGCAACTTACTTGAGGATTTTGACGGCAACCGAAACCGTTGGGGCTATGCATGCAGCCCGCTGGCATACAACGGCGGTGCGATCATGCTGGTCGGCGGCAAGCGCGCGAGCGTGGTGTGCCTCGAACAATCGACCGGTCGCGTCCGATGGCAGCGGCACGATTACAAGAATAGTTACGGCTCACCGACGATGATCGACGTTAACGGCAAGCCGCAGTTGATCTGCTTTATGACCAAGCTGGTCCTCGGGCTGAATCCGCGCGACGGCGATATGTATTGGTCGCATCCGCACGAGAATCAATGGGATAACAACATCGTCACGCCAGTCTGGGATGGTAAGTCGCGGCAGTTGTTTGTCACATCGGAAGGCACCGGCGGCTCACGCATGCTGCAACTCAGTATCGACGGTCGGCGCGCGACCGAGCTTTGGCACACGCCCAAGCTGAAGGTCAGCCACCGTAATGTGATACGCATTGCCGACGCGCTCTACTTCTCGCATGGCGACTTCGGCCCCAAGGCATTCGTCGCCGTCGATGCAGCGAGCGGCGAGGCGCTTTGGCGTCGGCGCGACATACCCAAATCGGGCTTGGTTCGCATCGGTGATAACCACCTACTCATGATGGCCGAAGATGGGCGATTGCTGACGGCGACCGTTAGCCGCGTAGGCATCGAAATTCATTCCGATACGGCATTACTGGAACACCCGTCTTGGACGATTCCGACTGTGATTGGGGATACGGTTTATCTGCGTGACCGAAAGACACTTATCAAAATCGACTTAACGCTACCATAGCGAAATACCAACAAGCATCCACATATGTAAATGTTATCCGAATTGTAAATATTGATAGCGACGCGATCGCAAGAACTATCGTCCGGGTTCGTTTGGATTACGATAGGCACCTTCATGACCAGTGAATCACGCCTCCAACCCGAGCCCCTTATCCTCGCCTCATCGAGCCCGCGGCGGCGCGAGTTGTTGGCCGAGGCGGGGTATTCGTTTGAGGTCGTCTCCCCGCCGTTGGACGAACCCGACGACGCCTTGCGGGCGCGCGATCCGTACTCGTTCACCGAGTCGCTCGCATTCTTCAAGGCGTGTAGCGTGGCGCGCGAATTCCGCTCCGCGACGGTGCTCGGTGCCGATACGGTGGCGTGGCTCAATGGCCGTGTGGTCGGTAAGCCGATCGATCGCGACGATGCGCGGCGCATGTTGCGCGCCATGTCGGGCACGACGCACGAAGTCGTCACCGGCGTCGCCCTAGTCGACGAACGATGCGACCGCCGCATCATCGCCCACGATCGAACGACCGTGGTGGTGCGCAAACTTAAAGACGAGGAAATCGAGGACTATCTCGATACCGACCAATGGCGCGGCAAAGCCGGCGGCTATGGCATTCAGGATGTCGGCGATGATTTTGTCGAGCGGATCGACGGCAGCTTCTCGAACGTCGTCGGCATGCCGCTGGAAAAAATGACCAAGGTCTTGCGCGCCTGGGTAACGTAATACTACATCCACCTAAGTTGTGTGGGCTCTTAAGCTTTGCGCCCCCGCAAAACCCTCACCCCGGCCCTCTCCCTGCGAGGGAGAGGGAGTAGACAACCGCCGTTATTTAAGCAGTACTAAATTCGAAGCCCTGCCCAAATCGGGCTGCGCAAAACAGCCCACCCCAATTCCCCAAGCAAGCGATAATTCCCCGCCCAGGTTGGGCGAATCCGCCCCCTAAACAAGCGAATCCTGCCCGCACTCATCGATTCATTCGCTTCGATTAACCGGCACGCTCCCAATTCCAAAAAATTTCTTTTCGATCGGTAGCCGCGCACGCAATTTGCTCGTCTTCAGACGAGTCGAGCGTCACGACCTGTCGATCCCTCAACGAATGGGGCAATCGATGGACGCAACGCCCGACCGAATTGGGGCGGTCTGGTATCCCGCCCTCGACAAAAGGAGTATCGCTACGGCGATCCACAGCAGGAGCAACACCATGAACTTCACCACCCAAACGATCGCCGTACCACAGGACCAAGTCGAATCCGGCAAGCTGTTTGCCATTCTGAGTTACGTGGTACCGTTCTTTTTTCTCGTGCCGCTGATTCAACGCGAGAACCGCTTCGCCCATTTCCACGCGCGACAGGTGCTTGGTTTTGTCATGTTCGCGCTGGCGCTCAACCTGGCCGTGCAGATTATTCCGGCGGCGATCTCGACCACGCTGGGGCCGGTCTTACTGTTTGCCCAAGTCGCACTTCTCGTATTCGGCATCTATCACGCCGCCATCGGTCGCGCCACTCAATTGCCCGTCATCGGACCGTTGGCTGAGAAGGTGCTTGCCAAGATCAACGCCGCGCAGTTGTCGCAAATGTAAGCCGGATGGCAACCATAGTTTTGGGGGTGTTGCCGCGACGTCGAAATCATTGCTCGCCTCGCGGCAATAAAAAAAGCCGATGTGCTCTGCTCGAGCACATCGGCTTTCATATTTCGTAGCGAATGAATCTCGCTTAGAAGCGGCTGAGGCCGCGAACGTTGGTGGGCTCGGGCACGCGATCTTCGCGCTCTTCCGACAGATCGATGCCGAGCAAGCGCTCGCCGCATTGATCGATATCGAAGAACTCAATGCCCAGCTTTTCTTCATCGCCGAGGCCAGCAAATTTCCAACGGTAATCGAGCAGCGAACCGAAGTACGCCAGACCGACGCGGCCATCCATGCGGCGGGCCAAATCGGACATCGGGGCGCACAACTCAAACGAGTGCGTCACAACCATGAAGTGAGCATCGTCATGACGGGCCAACAGGCCGGCGATGTACGCGATGCGCGCCGAAAACGACACGGGCGAGCGTTGGTTGGATTCACTCGGCGGACGACCGGGGGGCAGCGAAGCAAACGCGTCGCGGAAGTGGCAGGTATCGGGATCGAAGCCGGCGTGCTCCAGCATCGACAGGAATCGTTGCTGTCCTTCCGACTTGGGATCGTACGACAGCAGGATCGACGTCATCGAAGCCGGTCGCCATCCGGCGTCTTCGCGGAAGTCATCCAACAGTGCCTTGAGTTTGGGGTAGTCGATGGTGATACGATGTCTTCCATAGCGTTCGGCCAATACTTCAGAAGCATCAAACAGCGAAGCCGCATCAACAACCGTCACATCTTGCGGTGAGCCTTGAGACATATTCTTCTCCTCAATAACGCTCGTACCAAAAAGGTAAACTAACCATAAACACAAAAAAGGAGAGGACGCGCCGCCCTCTCCTTTCAAACAACCGAAGTGTATTTCACGTTTACGAATTCGGCAAGCCGCGATCGACGTTAATTTGTTGCCGCGCCCGCAGCCTGTTGTTTGCGATACAAGGTCTCGAATTCATTCAACAACTGAGAGAACAGTTCCATCGTGTCTTCGATCGGCTGCGGATTGGTCATATCGACGCCCGCCAGCTTTAACACATCGAGCGGATACTTGCTGCTGCCCGCCGACAGGAATGTCATCAGTTGTCCGACCGAACCCGACTCACCATCGATGATGCGCTTGCCGATGTTCGTAGCCGCACAGTGACTGGTGGCATACGTGAACACATAGAAGTTGCGATAGAAGTGCGGAATGCGCAGGCATTCGGCGTCGGCAGACGGATCCATCACCATTTCTGGGCCATAGTACGCCTTGACCAAGTCGTGATACGTCTGACGAATCGCATCCGGCGTGAGCGGCGTGCCGCCTTCGGCCATCTCGTGAATCTTCATTTCGAATTCTGCGAACATCGTTTGACGGAAGACCGTCGTGCGGATGCCTTCGATCTGCTGTTGCAGAATCATTAACCGTTCGGTGTCGGTATTGGCATTGTCGAGCAAATAATGCGCGAGGATGACTTCGTTGACCGTCGATGCGACTTCGGCGCAGAACGTGGCGTAATCACCGTAGGGATAGGGCTGCGTCTTGGCCGTGTACCAGCTATGCATCGCGTGGCCCATTTCGTGGGCGATCGTCGAGCGATCGTTCATCGTGCCGTCGTAGTTCAACAGCAAATACGGGTGCGTTTTGTATGCGCCCCAACAATAGGCACCGCCCCGCTTGTTCTTGGTTTCGTACACGTCGATCCAACGCGCTTCAAACGACTTGCGCAACGTCGACACGTAATCTGCACCCAAGGGCTGCAATGCATCGAGAATCGTGCCGACGGCATCGTCGTACGGAATCTTCGATTCTTCGATGTCGATCATCGGCGTGTATAGGTCGTAGCGATGGATTTCATCGAGGCCCATGATGCGCTTGCGCATGGCGACGTATTCGTGCAGGCGATGCGCATTGGCGTTGATGGTCTTAATCAGGTTGTGATAGACCTCAACCGGAATGTTCGGCCCGGCCAGAGCGGCGTGCAGCGACGATTCGTACTTGCGCGCCTTGGACCGAAACATGTGCGTCTTCACGTGCGAACTCAACATCGAGCTAATCGTGTTTTGCTTGGCGGCATATGTGTCGTGCATGCCGTTGAAAGCATCGCGCCGTACGCGGCGATCGCGCGAGTAGATAAAGCTGTAGTAGTTGCCCGACGTCAGTTGCACTTCGTTGCCGTCGGCATCTTTGATCTTGGGGAAGTCCAGCTCGGTGTTCGTGAACTGACCGAAGATGTTGCCGGGGGCCGACATGACTTCGCCGGCCATCGCCATCAACGATTCTTCGCTCGCGCTCAGCACGTGTGCCTTCTCGCGAAGAATGTCATCGAGGAAGTGCTCGTACACTTTCAACTGTTCGTTGCCGCTTACCCATTGGCGCAGCTTGGATTCGTTCACGCTCAGCAATTCCGGCTCGAACCAACTGGTGGCTTCACCCGCACGCACGCCCAAGCTCTGTACGCGGTCGAACCGACCTTGCGTTGCCGAGACGCTCATATCTTCGTGAAAGCTGAGCCCGGCGTAGAGATATACGCGTTCGAGTTCCATCGACAGCGCGTCTTGCGCTTCGAGCGCGTTCAATAGGCTATCTGCCGATTTGCCTAGCGTGCCCTTGAACTGCTTAAACGCCGTTAGTTTCGCTTCGACATCTTTGAACGCGGCCTCGAAGGCGGCGTCATCTGCGAAGATATCCGCCAGATTCCACTTGTACTTGGTTTCGATCTGATCGCGCGTTTTCGGCCCCGTCGGGGCCTCCATCGTTGCGTCCGCCGCCATTGCCCACTCCGTCGTGCCTGCCGTCAGCATGCTGATACTCCATACTGCCAAAATCGAGATCGTCCGAAATCGTCCGCTATTATTCATCGTAGGTTGCCGTCCTGCGGTCGTTGCCGCTCGTTTGCATGGCCGAGGCAACCCTTGTCGATAAGGGTTACATCGGCGTGACTGAAACCAAACCGGCGATAGTTTATACTTGGGCGTAAAGAAAGGCGATTTTCGCTTGTTGTACGCAGTTAGACACATTTTGGCGTTTGCCGCCTGCGGGTTTTTAGTCGCCCCTAACGCGACGCTGCCCTGCTTGGATACCGCCTGCGCCGGAGACGGTGCCGTCGCCGAGATGTGCTGCGTCGACAGTTGCGCGGAGGTTTGCTGCGACGGTGAGGCCTTGGCGTCTCACGAAAACGCCCCCCAACACAAGCCGCACGAGCGCGATTCGCACCCATGTAACTGCCCGCCGGGCTGCCCGGCCCCTTGCGGCGGTGGCAAATTGCCCTGCGCTCCGATTGCGATCGGCCTGCCGGTCGCCTCATCCGAACAATTCACACTTCTCCAACTCTCCAGTTTCGATACGCCTGCCTTCCGCGCGGGTGACGATCTCTTTCGGCCTCCACGGGCCTAATCTCACAGCGTAGCGCTCTGCTGCGCGGTCCTAAAACAAAAATCGAATCAACACATACGGACCGATACCGAATTTGCGGTCAGGTTGTTGCCGTTTGGTCGCCGCAGGGCATCCAAACAGCCCGAATATGCACCCGGTCGTTTCCGCCGTGCTATCAAGAATGACGGGCCGACGCATCACCTAGTCGCGGATTCACGTGAGAACTCAAATTCTGAGAGGACATCGAATCATGTCCAACGTCAACGTACAAGGGTTGTCGCGCGAGTCATCCGACCAGCCGATTGAGCCCACCACGACCAATATCCCGCAGCCGCGTCGACGATGGCTGTTGCGGCTGGGCGTGCCGCTCGTTTTTCTGGTCGGTGTCTCTGCGCTAATGGCGAGCAGCATTAAGGATGCGTTCTGGCCGCCCAAGTCGGTGCGTGTTGCGCCGGTAATTGCCAAGCGCGATGTCGAAGCAGCGCCGACGGGAGGCGTCATCGTGCAAGCCCCCGGCTGGGTGGAAGCCGACCCATTCCCGACGGCCGTATCGGCGCTGACCGACGGCGTGGTCGCCTACGTACTCGTTTTAGAAGGTGAGCGCGTCGTCAAGGATCAGGTCGTTGCACGCTTGATCGACGACGACGCCAAGCTCGGGCTCGAACGAACCGAAAGCGTGCTCGCTGAAAAACAAGCGGCACTGGCTGCCGCCGAAGCGTTACGCGCCGAAGCGCAGGACAACTGGGATCATCCTGTTGAACTACTTCGCAAACGCGACATGGCCGCCGCGATGTTGGCGGAAAAACAAGCCGAACTCGACCGTTGGCCAGCCGAACTGGCGCGCGAAGAAGCGCGGCTCGTCTATCTCAAGGCCGAATACGATCGCGTCGCACCACTTGCCGAGGGCGGTCATGCCAGCAGCATCGAAGTCTTGCGCGTTAAACAAGATTACGAATCGCAGAAATCGGAAGTCGAAGTGATTCGCGGTCAAAAACCGGTGCTCGAAGCGCAAATTCAGGGCCTGCAAGCCGAACTCGACGCCGCGGCCCACGATCTGCAATTGCGCATCAAAGATACGCGTGCGCTCGCGGAAGCCAAGGCGGCATTCATCAACGCTGAAGCTGCCGTACGCACGGCAACGGTACAACGCGATGAGGCGGCGCTGCGATTGCGTCGCATGGAAGTACGTGCTCCGGTCGCCGGAATTGTCATGATGCGACTGGTCGAGCCCGGCTCGAAGCTGATGCTCAATTCCGATCGGCCACAGTCGGCGCATGTGTTGCGGCTGTACGACCCCGAGCGTTTGCAGGTTCGCGTCGATATCCCGTTGGTTGAAGCTGCCAAAGTTGGCGTCGGTCAACCCGCCGAGGTGATCGTCGATGTACTGCCCGAACGTGTATTTCAAGGTCGCCTCTCGCGCGTCGTACACGAAGCCGACGTGCAGAAAAACACGCTGCAAGTCAAAGTCGCCATCGAAGATCCATCCCCCGAACTCAAACCTGAAATGCTCGCCCGCGCGCGGTTCCTCGCCATCAACGAACCGTCCGATGACGAAGCCGACAGCGCAACGCGGTTGTTCGTTCCCGAATCGGCACTCGTCAAAAGCGAAGGTCAAACGCAGGTATTCGTGATTAACCAAGCCGACAGCACCGCCCGGTTGCAAACCGTCGAACTCGGCAGCGGCAAGCTGGAAGGCAACATCGAAATCACCAACGGTCTGCGCCCCGGCGACCGCGTCATCGTCGATCCGCCGATGGATTTGAACGATGGCGACCGCATCGAGCCGCGCGAGGCCTAAGGAGTAGCAACCATGTCATTCATCGAATGTCGCGCACTGACGCGTACGTATAAAAAAGGCGAACAGACCATCACGCCACTCGAAGATCTCCACCTCGACGTTGAGCGCGGCGACTTCCTTGCGTTGATGGGCCCGTCGGGCAGCGGCAAAACCACGCTGCTCAATCTCATCGCCGGTATCGACAAGCCCACGCATGGGAGTCTCAAGATCGACGGACACGAACTGCAAATGATGAGCCGCAGCCAGCTCGCCGATTGGCGCAGTCAATACATGGGCTACATCTTTCAGTTGTACAACCTCGTGCCGACGCTCACCGCCTATGAAAACGTCGAACTGCCGCTGCTGCTGCACCCGATGAGCCGTCGCCAACGACATCAAAAGGTCAGTCTGGCATTAGAACTCGCGGGCATCGCCGATCGACACGACCACTTCCCGCGCCAACTGAGCGGCGGGCAGGAACAACGCGTTGCCATCGCCCGCGCAATCGTGACCGACCCGATTATTTTGGTTGCCGACGAACCCACGGGCGATTTGGATGGTGCCAGCGCCAAAGCGATTATGGACCTGCTGAAACGGCTCAACGGCGAACTCGGCAAAACGCTGGTGATGGTTACGCACGATCAGCACTGCGCCGATCAAGCTAAGCAAACACTGCATCTGGATAAGGGGCGTTTGGTCGATACGCCGCACGCCGCGCGTCTGGAAGAGGTGCCGGCATGATCGCTCCTCGCTTCTTTCCGTTGGTGTTTAAGCAGGTGCGCCGCGCGCGCATGCGCAGCTTGCTCACGATCGCAGGCGTCGCCGTCGCCATGTTTCTTTTCGCAGCGGTGCAGGCGATGCAAGCCGGCGTTGAAATCGCAACGGCCGCACAGGCCGACGACACGACGTTGATTGTTTATCGCAAGGACCGCTACTGCCCCTATACCAGCCGCATGCCGCAGTCATACGAGCAACAGATCGCGCGTATCGACGGCGTTAAGAACGTTACGCCGATCAAAATCGTCGTGAGCAATTGCCGCACGAGCTTGGATGTCGTCACATTTCGCGGCGTGCCCAAGGATGAATTTGCCCAAAAGGGCGCGGACGGGCTCGACATCATTGAAGGCAGCATTGGCGACTGGAAATCTCGCGGCGATGCCGCCCTGCTGGGTGAAACATTGGCCCGCAGACGCGGGCTGAAAGTCGGCGACCGTTTTGAAGCGGCGGGCATCACGGCCTATGTCGCCGGTGTGTTTCGCTCCGACGAACCGCAACATCAGAACGTCGCGTATGTACCGCTCGAGTTTCTGCAATACGCCTCCGGCAGTCGCGCCGGTGGGATCGTGACGCAGTTCAATGTTGCCGTGGCGTCGCCCGAACAACTCGATCAGGTGGCCAAGGCGATCGACGAGGTATTCGCGAGCGCCCAAGAACCCACGCAAACCAGCAGCGAGAAAGCCTTCGTCGCTCGCGCCGCGACCGACGTGATCGAGATCGTCGGCTTCATGCGATATCTCGGTTGGGGTGCGCTGGCCGCCGTACTGGCACTGGTTGCCAACGCCATCATTCTGTCGGTGCAGGATCGCGTGAAAGAACATGCCATTCTGCAAACGCTGGGGTATCGCAGCAACCAAGTCGCAGGGTTGATTCTGGTCGAAGGCATCATTCTGAGCCTTATCGGCGCGATCGTCGGCTGCGTCGTTGCCATTGCGTACTTACATTTCAGCGGCCTCGCGCTGTCGGTCGAAAGTCACACGATTCCGATCGTTGCGTCGCCCGCGATTCTGGTCATTGGGATTGCGATCGCCGCCATCACCGGCGTGCTTGCCGGACTCGTACCGGCATGGCAGGCCGGTAGCCGCGACATCGTCTCTTGCTTTAGGTCTGCATAGGAAATCGACATGCGTCTATTACCATTCGAATATGCCGTACGCAATCTGGGCCGCTCGCCGCTGCGTCTGTTCGCCAGCATCGTCGGCGGCGTTCTCGTCGTGTTGCTCGTGGTCGCTGCGGGTGCGTTTGTGCGCGGCATGGAAAAAAGCTTGACCGTCAGCGGCAATGAGAAAAACGTGATCCTGCTCGGCGCCGGTAGCGAAGAAAGCCTCGAACGCAGCCAGATCGGGATGAATGTGCCGACGCTCGTGGCTGCCAGCGTTGACGGAATCAAACGGCGACTTGGCACCGACTACGTCTCGCCCGAAGTGCATATGGCGTTGGTCGTAAAGGCCGAGCGCGACGATACGGTCGATTATCAAGCTGTTGTGCGCGGCGTGACGGAAAATGCGTTCCTCGTGCACCCGCAAGTGCAGATCGTCGAAGGTCGACCGCCGCGCATGGGCGAATACGAACTCATGGTCGGCGCGTTGGCTGCGACGCGTCTCGATATCGCGCCGGAGAAACTGCACGTCGGTGAGAGCCTTTGGTTCGACAATCGTGCGTGGACCATCACCGGTCAATTCACGGCACCGCAAACCGTCATGGACGCCGAGATTTGGGTGCCTCTGACCGATCTGCAAATTGCCACCCGCCGCGACACGCTTTCGTGCGTCGTCTTAACGTTGGGCGAGGCAACCATCACGGATGTCGATATCTGGGCGAAGCAGCGTCTCGACTTGGAATTGGTTGCCATGCGCGAACGCGACTATTACGCGAGCTTGTCCGCTTTCTATCGTCCCATCCGCATGATGGTGTGGGCGACGGCCGCGCTGATTGCCTTGGGCGGCTTGTTCGGCGGCCTCAACACGATGTATGCCGCATTCGGCGCCCGCGTGCGCGAGTTGGCAGCGTTGCAAACGTTGGGGTATCCGCGCCGCGCACTGATCGTTAGCTTTTTGCAAGAGTCGCTACTGATGACATCCATCGGAGCCATTGTGGCAATTGCTCTTGCGCGGTTATTCCTCGATGGCCTCGCCGTACGCTTTTCGATGGGCGCGTTTGCGTTGCTCGTCGATGCGCGCGTGCTGGCATTCGGATTATTGGCCGGTCTGTTGTTGGCAATTGTTGGCGTAATTCCACCGTTGTGGCGCTGCCTGCGCTTGCCCATCGTGGAGGCGCTGCGGTCCGGCTAATCGCCTCGATCGAGCAGAACTCAATTTCGAATCAATGTTGTCTCAGGCTCAAACGAATATTCTCGAAAGGAAAATGAAAATGCCTCACTCAAATCAACTACGTGTTGTGCTATTTGCGACTTGCGTCGTGAGCCTGCTTTCGCTTGCGTGCGAATCGAAGCCGCAAGACACGTCGAACAGCAATGAAAGCACCGCGAAACAAGGCGACGACAACACCAAGTCACTCCCCGACGATCTCTTTGTTTCCGAACCCATCGCCGATGCGCGCGGCGTTGCGGAAATAAAGAATGACGAAGCTGCCAAGGGCGACGTCGTTATCACCGGTCGCGTTGGTGGCCGCGCCGAACCCTTCGTAGATGGCGCAGCACTGTTCATTTTGATCGACAGCAAACTGAAATCGTGCGATCAGATTCACGGCGATCAATGCAAAAAGCCGTGGGACTACTGTTGCGAAGCGCCGGAAAGCCTGCTCGCTAACACCGCCACGATTCGCGTAACAGGTGCCGACGGTAAGCCGCTGCAACTCGACATCAAGGATGAGCATGGGCTCTCACCGTTAGCGATGGTCACGATCGCCGGAACGATCAGCACCAATAAAGATCAGCAATTGGTGATTGATGCGAAGCGGATTTATGTGGCGGGTGAGAGTAAGTCGTAAGACGTTGCGTGACGCTCGCAATGGGTGGTCGCTTAGGTCGGGAAGAGAACGCCGTGAACTCAACGCGCTGGTGTAAACGCCATTCAGAGCCGTCGCGTCCCTCGCGGCGAACTATCCGAGTAATCTCGTTATCTGACGGATCTTCTCCAAGGAACGCAAGTGCTTCGAGGCATTGCACGACATCAATCTGCATTCAGCACAACCGAATAGAGCTAGCGTCATAGTACGAGAAGTTAGGTTACGGGTGAGAGTAGGTCGTCATGTAGATTAAATTGCCCCCCAGCCCCAGAGGGGCGTGGGGCACCCGGCCATATGCAGCGTTCGGTGAGAATTTGCATTAACAAACTCGCCATATCAGAACAGGATTATTGCGCGCACATCATGCGACTGCGTGTTACACTACGCGGCTCATGAGCAAGCAATCACTCTCCAACGTCGACGGGTTCGAAGAAGCGATGCAACCGGCCGCGCCCAAGCCTTACGTTAGCGCGACGCAGTCGCCCGCTGAGTTTACGATCAAAGCCGTACTCTCGGGCATTGTGTTCGGCATCGTCTTCGGCGCGGCCAACGCGTACCTCGGGCTGCAAGCAGGGCTCACGATCTCGACATCCATCCCCGTCGCCGTCATGACGGTCGCCGCCTTTCGCGCCTTTTCGAAGATGGGCGCGCAAAGCTCCATCCTCGAAGCCAACCTTGCGCAAACCATCGGCTCCGCATCGAGTTCGGTCGCATCCGGCGTGATCTTCACGTTGCCTGCCCTCTTTTTGTGGGGCTTGTCACCGGCGCTGATTCAAATGACGCTGCTCGCTATGTGCGGTGGATTGCTCGGCGTGTTGTTTATGATTCCGCTGCGCCGCTTCCTGATCGTGCGGGAACATGCCAACTTGCCTTATCCCGAAGGCACGGCCTGCGCCGAGGTGCTCGTCGCTTCCGAAGTCGGCGGCGCCAAAGCCAACAACGTGTTCTGGGGCCTCGGCATCGGCGCGGCGTTTAAGGCGATCTTTGCTTGGCTACAAGTACTACCAAGTAAAGCCACGTTGGTCATTCCCGGCTTACCGAAAGCCAACGTCGGCCTCAACATGTCGGCCGCATTGTTCGGCGTGGGTTATATCCTCGGGCCGCGCATTGGCAGCATCATGGTCGGCGGCGGCTTGCTCTCGTCGTTGGTCATCATTCCGGGCATTGCCATTTGGTACGCCGACGCAACCGATCCGGTCTTCCCCGAAACGACAAAACTGGTAGCGAACATGGCCTCCGGCGAGATTTGGACGCGTTACGTGCGCTACATCGGTGCCGGTGCTGTCGCGACTGCGGGTTTGCTCACGCTAATTCGCAGCATCCCCACCATGTTCGAAAGCTTTCGCATCGGCATTAAGCAAATCAAGAATCGCCTCGGCGGTAACAACGAAGGCGACGAGCCGCGTACCGACCGCGATTTGTCGCTGCTCGTTGTGTTCGGCGTCGTCGCGGCCATCATAGCATTGTTGGCAGTCGTACCGTTTATCTTTCGCACGTTGCCGAACTTCCCCGCGCGAGCGTTGGCCGCCGTGTTGGTCACGATCTTCGCGTTCTTTTTCGTGACAGTCGCAAGCCGAATCGTCGGTCTCGTCGGCGTTACGTCCAACCCGACCAGCGGCATGACCATCGCGTCGTTGTTGGGTACGTCGAGCATCTTTTTGGCATTGGGCTGGACGGATACGCAAGGCATGGCGGCGGCGCTCACCATCGGTTGCGTCGTCGCGATTGCGGCGTCGATCGCGGGTGATACGTCGCAAGATTTGAAGACGGGGTTTCTTCTCGGTGCCACGCCGTGGAAGCAGCAAACGGGAGAATTAATCGGCGTATTGACGTCGGCGGTGTTCGTTTGCCTCACGTTGATCTTATTGAATGACGCGTATGGATTCGGCAGTCAGGAATTGGCTGCACCCCAAGCAACGTTGATGAAGGTCGTGATCGAAGGCGTGTTGCAAAACAAATTGCCGTGGATGTTGGTGCTCATCGGAGCGGGTATCGCCCTGCTATGCGAAGCCGTACGCATCCCATCGCTTCCATTCGCCGTCGGCGTTTATCTACCTGTCTCAACGATGGTGCCCGTGTTTCTCGGCGGCGTATTGCGGTGGGTCTTGTGTCGCAACGAACCCGACGACGCTGAAGATTCCAAACGCGAAAAAGGCGTACTGCTCGGCTCCGGTCTCGTCGGTGGTGAAGGCCTAATGGGCGTCGGCGTGGCTGGCGTGATCTTCTTGCAGAAGGCGTTTGAAGCAAAACCCACGCCGACGACGCAGCCCGGCGCAACGACGCAATCGCCAGTTGAGTCAACGTTACCATTTGAGATCGGCACAGCTTGGGGAACACCGGGCATGCTGCAGCTTATTGCGCTCGGCGTGTTTGGGTTGCTGGCGTTGGCGTTTGTGTGGCGGTGTAGGGGCAAGTCGAATCCGACTGCATAATGAGTCTTTTTGCGGACAAACTACACAGACAAGATACCATTAACCGATTTTGGCGCATTCATTTTTCGCGATCGCGCCCAAGTGACGGTATCACGCTACCAATTCATGCTCGTGAACACAAAGATATTGGCGACGACCAAGGCAGCGATCGTCTGCGTAAAGAGCACGATCCATCCGGCCCGCGGCACCTGCAAATAGCGCTTCAAAGCGATATAAAATCGAACCGCGAAAACGCCCCAAAAAAGCAAGCAAAGGTAGGGGCGAAAGAGTATCGACTGGGCGTCGAACATACCGGCATCTGGTAACGGAGCGACAACATCCAGGAGTATGCCGAAGAAAGAGATAAGCAGTAGAAAGCTGCCAAGAAACGCTGTATTCGCAAAAAAGAGAATCCACTTAGATTTGCCCGCTTCAATTCGTTCACGCTGCGGCCTACCGATCATGAAAAATAGAGTAGATGCCAAGGCCGTACCATAAAAAGCAAATTCCTCTTCTACCACAAACTTGCCGCTGTGCTCGAACAGACCGTAAGCAAAGTTAATCAAACAAACTGTAAGCCCCGCACCCGCCATCCAGACGAACGTATCTCCGCAATAAACACACACCCGTGCCAAATGCGCCCGCTTGATCTTGGCTCGACTCATCGTCGTTTGAAAAATCTGCAAACTAAAATAGGTACACGCGAGACACAAGTAACACGCCAAAATGGGTCTCGACGCTCCGCCATCTGCGTAGTCGCCAAAGTGGTAGTAGCCATTAAATCCAGATAATGCGCCACCCCAAAAAGTCCAACTAGACGTGTACCCAAGTACTCTTAGCAATTCTCTAGCGAAATGGTTGGATAAGGGAAACATGACCGACGCGATAAAGTGTAATGCCAAACCCAGCGCCAGCACGATCCAGAAATAGCCCCGCAGCCGCTCGTCGACAACGTGGTGCGTCGGCTTCACCGAACGCCAGAAGAACGACGGCAACAGCCCGGTCGTTAGCGTCCGGGTAAACGACCAAAGATTGCGATTGTCATGATGCTCATAAATGAACGGATGACGCCCAAAGACCGGGTCGAGCAGATCCGGCCACGAATATTGACCGCCACATTCGGGGCAGCGCGGCGAAGGTAGGCCGCGCATGTTGTAATCACACAACGGGCACGGCACATCATCCTCAAATGCATGCCAATTCGGTTGACCATCTTCAAGCATGCGACTCGACGCTGACTTTGGAGTTACATCCTCATCGCTTGGTGGAGACGTCGGCGGGTGTACTGGTTGCGTATTTGTGTCGTGGGATGCCGACCGTTCGTTCACATTCATAGTCCGAGCCCTTTTTACGACGTATGGTGCTTCCCCTCGGCTTACATTCTACCGTTCCAGCTTTGCAGGTGGTTCACCTGCCAAATCCGCCCTGTCAATCCGTCACTGGCAGGCCGTAAATCGTGAGAAAACGGCATTTTTCGGCCCAGAATCCAGATTTTTGGGCATGGCATTGTGCGTGCATTAACGTCTATTCGGCGTGTCGCGCGACGCATTTCGCCGGCATCCCGGAAAGGACATTGCACCTATGCGACCCGACCAATTCACCATCAAAGCCATCGAGGCGATTCAAAATGCCGAGCGTCGCGCTCAGACTGCCGGTCACGGCGAAGTCACGCCCGTTCACCTGCTGGCCGCGCTCACCAGTGCCGACGCGCAGGGCGACGGCGGCATCGTCGTGCCGATTCTGCAAAAGGCCGGCGCTCATATCGATCAAATGCGCAGCATCACCGAAAGCGAACTGTCGCGCCTCCCCAAAGTCGAAGGCACCACGCCGACGATCAGCCGACCGTTACAGCAAGTGTTGACCGATAGCGAGCCGATCGCGCGCAAGATGAAGGACGAGTACGTTTCGACCGAGCACTTGCTCGTCGCGCTCGCCGACGTGACCAGCGAAGCCAAGGAAATCCTTACCGTCAGCGGTGCGAACAAAGACAGCATTTTCGCCGCACTGAAAGACGTGCGCGGCGGCGCGCGTGTGACGTCGCAAACCCCCGAAGAAAGCTATCAAGCGCTCGAAAAGTATGGTAAGGATCTCGTCGAACTCGCCCGCAACGGCAAGCTCGACCCGGTCATCGGTCGCGACGACGAAATCCGCCGCTGTATGCAAGTGCTGGCTCGGCGAACCAAAAACAACCCGGTGCTCATCGGTGAACCCGGTGTGGGTAAGACGGCCATCGTCGAAGGTCTCGCTCTGCGCATTCTCGATGGCGACGTGCCCGAAGCATTGAAGAACAAGAAAGTCATTGCGCTCGACATGGGCGCGTTAATCGCCGGTGCCAAGTATCGCGGCGAATTTGAAGAACGCCTCAAAGCGGTTGTGCGCGAAGTAACCGAAGCCGCCGGTGAGATCATTCTCTTCATCGACGAATTGCATACCGTCGTGGGCGCAGGCAAGTCGGAAGGCTCGCCTGATGCGGGTAACCTGCTCAAACCGGCACTGGCGCGCGGCGAGTTGCGTTGTATCGGTGCCACGACGCTCGATGAATACCGGCAGAACATCGAAAAAGACAAAGCATTGGAACGCCGCTTCCAAACCGTGTATGTCGGTGAGCCGACCGTCGAAGACACGATCGCCATCCTGCGCGGTCTTAAGCCGCGCTACGATTCGCACCACGGCGTGCGCATTCAGGATAGTGCCCTCGTCGCCGCCGCCACGCTTTCGGCGCGTTACATCACGGATCGACAACTACCCGATAAGGCTATCGACCTCATCGACGAAGCCGCCTCGCGCTTGCGCATCGAAAACGATTCGCTACCGAGCGAACTCGATCAACTGCGCCGCCGCGTGATGCAGCTTGAAATCGAGCGCGAAGCACTCAAGAAAGAAAAAGACGAAGCCAGCGCCAAGCGCCTCGAATCCCTCGAACGCGAATTGGCCGATTTGCAGGAGCAAAACAGCGCACTGACTGCCCGCTGGGAAAACGAGCGCAACGAAATCGACGCGATGAAGTCGATCAAGCAGCGGATCGACGCCAAGCGTAATGAGCTTGAAGAAGCCCAACGTCGCGGCGAACTCGAACGCGCCGCGCGCATCGGTTATGGCGAAATTCCCGAACTCGAAAAGCAGCTCGACGCGCACGAAGACAAACTTCAAGCCTTGCACGCCGAGGGCCAAGGCATGTTGCGCGAAGAAGTGACTGCCGAAGAGGTTGCCGAGATCGTGAGCAAATGGACCGGCGTTCCTGTTAGCCGCATGCTCGAAGGCGAACGCGAAAAACTGCTGAAGATGGAAGACCGATTGCACGACCGCGTCGTCGGCCAAGCCGAAGCGGTGCGTGCCGTATCGGATGCCGTGCGCCGCAGCCGGGCTGGACTGGGCGATCCGAACCGCCCCATCGGTTCGTTCCTCTTCCTCGGCCCGACGGGCGTGGGTAAGACCGAGCTGTGCAAAGCACTCGCAGAATTCCTCTTTGATGACGAATCCGCCTTTGTGCGCATCGACATGAGCGAGTTCATGGAACAACACAGCGTCGCGCGTTTGATCGGTGCCCCTCCCGGTTATGTCGGCTTTGAAGAAGGCGGACGCCTCACCGAAGCAGTGCATCGCCGATCGTACAGCGTGATTCTGTTCGATGAGATCGAAAAAGCACATCCGGACGTATTCAATACGCTGTTGCAAGTGCTTGACGACGGTCGCCTGACCGACGGTCACGGGCGCACGGTCGATTTCAAGAACACGATCATCGCCATGACAAGCAACATCGGTAGCGATCACATCCAGCGCATCTCGGAACAGGCGAGTTCGCGCGCGGCCTACGATGAAGCCACCGGTCGCGGCGGCACGGCAACCAGTGAAGACATCGCCACTGACATCGAAATTGAGATGGCGGTGAAAGAAGAGTTGAAAAAACACTTCCGACCTGAGTTTCTCAATCGCATCGATGAGACGATCATCTTCCATCGGTTGTCGAAAGAAGACCTACGTCACATCGTCGACATTCAGTTGCGCTATCTCGAAGCGCGATTGGCCGAGCGCGAAATCACGCTCACGCTTACCGACGAGGCGCGCGACAAACTCGCCGCCGACGGTTACGACCCGACGTACGGTGCGCGACCGCTCAAACGGATGATCCAACAGCAGATCGAAAACCCGCTGGCCAAGCGGTTGCTGTCGGGTGAGTTCGCGGCAGGTGCGGTGATTCGCGTCGATGTGTCCGGCGACACGTTCGCTTTCGTGAATTAGGCGAATCAAATAAGTCGCGGTGCGGAACATATCGCGCCGCGGCTTTTTTCATTGGACGTCACATCTCTTCCCAATGAACCGGCCTAAATCGGCGAAAATCGGAGATTCGAAGGCCGGCGCAAACCCGCCTGTAAGGCCAAAAATGGTCTGCAACAAACAAATCACAGGCCGCCCGCCGTACGCCCGATAAGTTTCGATGTCGCCCCCCTCTCAGCGGCCCGAAATCTCCGGCTTTTTAGCCTCTAATCTGCGGAAAATTTCTCGCCCGTAGCAGGCTGCGTTTTCATTGTGTTGCGATTCGCGGCGCGATAAAATGTTTTTTCCAAGGGACTTGGGGAAAGCATGCGCTTTTGCGCCGCTTCTTGATGCGACGAATATCTGAGTTTCATCGCGATTCAAAAGGCACATCTCCGAACCCCCTCGGAACAGTTTCATTTTGGGGGGAACCGACGACCCAACGGTGGGTTCGACGGAAACCATTCAGGCAACGCCGCCATGATGCGGCTATTCGGTATTCACACATGAATAAGGAGCTTGGGATGAAGATGTTTGCAAAAGCTTTCGCGATTATCGCGATCGCCGCGGCCCCCGTCGCCGCACAACCGATCGACGGCCAAATGGTGGGCGGCACCCTGCTCGCCACACAGGATTCACCTACGCAGTTTGGTGATGCAGTCGGTGGCGGTCAGGATTCTGCCGGTGGTAGCGAAGTCAATCAAATGTTCGGCAGCATTTCCGGCGGCACGTTAAACTTCGGCATTACCGGCAACCTCGAAAGCAACTTTAACAAGTTGTGGATCTTCTTTGATGCTGTGCCCGGCGGTGAAAATGTTCTCGCCAACGACAACAACGATGGCGGTTTCAACGAAATCAATAACCTCGCCGGTCTTACATTCGACAACGGCTTCGAACCCGATCACGGCATGCGTATCGAAATCGGCGGCACCTTCCACGCCATTCGCCAGTTCGACCTGATCGACAACACCGGCGGCGATATCGCCACTGGCGGTGGTGTGGGTGATCTGCCCCTTAACGCCGTCGCTGGCGCCTTCGGCACCACGGTCGGATGGGACAACAGCAATGTTCTCGGCGTGGACGGCGCTTCGGCTGCCAATGCAGCCACCGCTACGACCGGTTGGGAATTCGTCATCGACCTCAATTCATTCTTCGGCGCGCTGCCGAGTTCGATCGGCGTCACCGCGTTTGTTAGCAATGACAACGGCGAGTTCCTCTCCAATCAGGTGTTGCCCGGCATCAGCGGTGGCGGAAACCTTGCCGACCCGACGATGGTCGACTTCAACAACATCTCCGGCAATCAGTTTGCCACCATCGTTCCTGAGCCGGCTACGTTGTCGCTGCTGGGCTTGGGTGCGATTGCCCTGATCCGCCGCCGCCGCTAAAGGCACGGTCGATCTTCGCTTACGAATACAAGGGCGGTTGCGAACCTAAACAGTTCGTGCCGCCCTTTTTGCATACCATCAATACGGGTGTCACCAATAGCTAATTCAAGGCTCGGCCGAGGATTCTAAGGATGTTTCGTGGAAAGGCATTTGTAACTGGGAACCTCTCGATTTTGATGGTCGGCATCGCGTGGAGCATTTCCGCTCGAACATCCGCACAAACGCCGAGCTTCCTAAACGCGAATGCGGAAACAGGCTTCGCGTTTCAACACACGCTCGTCAACAATTTTCGTTCCAGCCGATTCTACGCCAGTGGACCTGCCGCCGCCGATTACGATCGCGATGGCGATATCGATCTATTTCTGCCCCAAGCCTTTGGCCTACCCGACGAGCTATATCAAAACAACGGCGACGGCACGTTTACCGAAGTTGCCGCATCCGTCGGCGTCGCGGGCTTAAAGGAATCGCGCTGCGCGCTTTGGGTCGATTACGATAATGACGGATGGCTGGACTTGTTCGTTTTCTGCGACCCCGATGCGCCACCCGGCCAGATCAGTAACGATATTGACCCGTCGACTGCCGGTACGTTGCTTTACCGCAACTTGGGCGACGGCACCTTCGCCGACATGACGGCGAACAGCGGCGATCTTGCATTACATCCGAATCCCATTCAGCAGATGGTCCTCGGCGGTGTCGCTGCAGCAGACATCAACGCAGATGGCAACGTTGATATCTTTTTAAGCTGTTGGAATTGCCAGAATGCCTTATACGAAAACAATGGCGATGGAACGTTCACCGAGCGCGGCGTCGCTGCTGGTGTGGCGACGCCCGAATATTCGTGGGCGCCAATGTTCATCGATATCGATAGAGACGACGACATGGACTTATTGGTCAACGTCGACTTTGGCCCCAATGCGCTATTCCTGAACGATCGCAATGGTAACTTTCTCGATGCCGCTTCTGTGGTCGGCTTCGGAACCGCCTTTAACGAAATGGGAATGGCCATAGCCGACTACGATCACGATGATGACTTAGATGTCTTTTCGAGCAATATCGAAGAGCCTTTTCCGAGCAGCCCGACGCTTACCAAGTATTCCGTGCTACTGCGTAACCAAACCCAGAACTTCATCCCGGCATTCACCGATCAATCGGCGACTGTCGGCGTGCGCCGTACCGGCTGGGGCTGGGGATGCACCTGGATCGACGGCGCCAACGACACGCACCTCGATTTGGCCGTCACCAACGGTTGGTTACAAAGCACGACTTACAGCGTCGATCAATCCTGCTATTTCAACAACGCAGGCACTTTTCCATTTGTCGAAGGCGGGCAAGCCGTCGGATTTTCCGACACGCGCATCGGGCGCGGACTGATCGCATTCGATTACGATCTCGATGGCGATGCAGACCTTTGCGAAACCAACAGCAACGATGTCGCGCATATATTCAAAAACGTTACGCCGAACGCAGGCAACTGGATAGAAATCAACTTGGTCGGCTCCGCCATCGGCAATCCCTTTGCCGTTGGCGCGGAAATTTCGGTAACCGCCGGTGGCGTTACCCAGCGCCGGTTGGTCTCGGCCGGCACGAGTTTCTTATCGCAGGAACCGTATCGGCAACACTTCGGACTCGGCGCGGCGAGCGTCGTCGATCAAATCGCGGTGCGATGGCCCGTCGGATTCGAGACGACTTATCAGAACATCGCAATCAACCGAGTCGCTACGATTTCGTTTTCCGATGGCTTGATACCGGATATGAACCTCGATCGCGCGTTCAACGTATTGGACGTCGCCGCATTCAGTAAGGCAGCCGTCGGCGAGCCATTACAGCCGATGCATACGCAAATCGCCGATCTCGACGGCGATCAGCGCGTCGATGGTAGCGATATCGAATTACTGGTCGGCCTGCTTCTTCAGTAGCGCGAAGTATGCCCCAACTCTTTCAAAGTTGATTGCGGTAAAGAAACACCAAACCGAGGGTAGTCGCCGCGCGGCAACCCTGAGCTAATGGATGTAACGCCTTTGGCGTAAGGATACGATTCAACACTATTGCGAAAAATAGTGGTGCAACACATTCGGCGGATTGTAGTGGATTGGTCGCATTAAATCGTGACATGCTCTACAGCAAGTGCAATGCAGACGTAGCGTTGAGATACGATGCGCGGAAACCAACGCCAAAGGCGTTGCGCCAGTAGCCCAGGGTTGATGCGCAGCAGCTACCCTGGGTTAGGTTGCCAGCTCAAGACTTCCAACGCTGAAGGCGTTGCGGCATGCCGTTCGGGGACGGAACTCCTTCAGAGTTCTAGCATATTTTGCCAACGATTTCCTGGGGTAGCCGCTTCGCGTCAACCCCAGGCTATTGAGACTACGCCTTTGGCGTAGAAGACGAAGGAAAAACATAGCCGTGAACGCACAGACCCGAAGGATCAAGTCGTGCTTCAACTCGTCGACAATGTCTCAAATCCACTACATTTGAATTCGGTACGCTCTAGAACACTCACGATAGACCGCAGCAATCGTTGTCATGTCAACAGACACCGGCAAATAGACGGTCAAGGCCATTACCCTATTGATATCTGCGTCCCGTCGAGAAATGTTTCCGACGGATTCACAAACATCTAAACGCAGGCAATCGTCAACTTAAAAAAACGCCGGGAAGCGTAACTTCCCGGCGCGATTCAATTTATTGACTTGTCAAATTGTGTTAGCCGTGAGCTAACGGCAGCAACAATTAGCGACCTGCGCTACTGCAACAACAGATCAACAAACCCTTGCACATCCTGCAAGTCGTGAATGCCATCGCAATTGATATCCGCACGCGGTGAAAAGATCGGCAACACGCCGGTGATTACGCGTTGGAAGATCAGGATGTCGCGACCGTCGCGATTGCCGTCGCTGTTCATGTCCGCCGGCCCCAAACCATTGCCCGTGGTGGCTTGCACGCCGGGGTAGGTGACGTGCCGGAAGTTAAATTGACCGTTCGGCAAATCCTCTATCGCTACGATGTCGATACGGTGGTTGCCCTTAGAGAGCAATCCGAGATCGACCGAGTACGTGCCGGTGTACGTGTCAAAATCCGCCGCCGTGCCGCCACCTTGGAACGCCGAACCGACAAAGTTGGTGCTTTCCAAAAGATCGACGAACACCACCAATCGATCGACGTCGTCGGTCAACGGTGCAATTACCAAGCGCGTGTTGTTCTCGGTAACGTCGGCGTTACACGTGTTGGACGGCGAAACCACTTCAAAGTCAGGATCGTCGACATCGACGTAGATCACTTTGCGGAACTCGCGGAACAACGGGTCGGTATTCGCACCGCGATGTCGGAACGCGCGCACAGTGATGTAATGGAAACCCTCACCTAACTGCGTCGCGTCGATCGTTTGGCGATACGTACCCGTTCCACCGCCAAATAGCGGCGAGCTTTCCGTAAGAAAGTTCTCGAATCCGTGCGTCACCGCGCCCGGCGTGAAGTAGTCGACACTGCCGTTGCCGTTAACATCTTCAAAGCCAGCGTCGAAACGGAAAATCGCCAGATCGTCGGTATTCGGATCGAGCGCATCCGTCTGCGTCGTATTCAATCGCAATTCGAATGTCGGCGTCGTGATGAGTTGAACCGACGTCAAGCGACGTTCGGCAGGTGCAACGGCCGCATTGTCCGGCGGAATAAATTGAATTGGCGTTCCCGTGATGCTGAGCGTGCCCGACGGAACTGCCGGACCATATGCGAGATAACCACGGCCATGATTCACACCGTCCGAGTTACGATTACGCGGCGTCTTCACCAATATCCGCTGATCGGCACCGACGACGACCACTTCTTCCAAATCGTCGTTCGGATTTGATGGCACATCGACCAACGGGTTGGCGGCGTTACCCGTCAACTCGTGTAAGCGCGTGCCGGGGCTAAAGTGCGTCTGCACCGACCGAAAGTCGGTGGCATCCTGCCCAAAGCTTTGCTTATCATTGAGGAATACCACGATGTTCGCTTCGCCTGCCGATCCGCCGAGATCGCGGTTGTGTTCCATCACGAGAATATCATCGAGCGATGGATTAACCGTGTCGGTCCCGTTCAACACATCGAAGCGACCGCGTACGTATTCGTTGTGAATCTTAACGAGCGTGGTAATCGCATCGCTACCCAAGCCGAGTGCGTCATCGCGACCGTTTCGGCGCGGGAAGTTATCGAGCGACGGCGGACCGAACTCCACTGCGTTGTGATAGACAATTGGCAATCCGGATCGCAGCAACACGTAGGCATGCGCCGTCGTATCCATGTTGTCGCCGGCGTTGGCGTTGTCGTGGCTCGACACGTGGTGCACGCCAAGGCTACCGTTGTTGAGTCCGCCATCGCGATTATCGATCGACGCATTCAAGGCGTTTTGCCAACTTGTAAAGTCGGGATTATCGACTTGATTGCGCAGCGCGCCGGCTTCTTCCAAATCGAGCGCGTCGCGGTTGGCGAAGCTGTCTTTACGCGTGTAGTTAAACGGATCGATGCCGGGGCCACCGCCGGTCGCTTCCACAAACGAAAACGCCGTACCGACGGTTCCGTCGAAACGCGTGTGGCGATTGTGCACCGACACATCCCAGAACGTATCCCAGAAACCCGTTTCGATGTGCTTGGCGGCATCAAGCCGGAATCCGTCAACGCCGAGGATTTCCAAGTAATATTGCGTCGAGCGCAACAGTAAATCTTGGGCAGTCTCCGGTACCGGGTCACCCGCCATCGGGTCGTTCGTGTTAAACGGATACACCGTGAACGAACCACCGGGATTTCCATGTGCACCGGGGTTGCTGAGATTCATCGGTGCCAAATCCAAGTCGGGGTAATACCGCCGGTTATTCGGATCGGGCTGATTGCGAACCGCGGTTGCCGGCATTGGCAAGTTGAGCGGGTCTTCTTCGATCGGGTGTCGGATAAATGTGTAATTCGGGCCGAACTGATCGTGATCGATATCGATCAAGCCAACCAATCGCCCCTCAAATACGTTGTAATCCGGTGAGCCCGGGTTTTCCGATTGCGTGCCAGGCGCGTGGAAGTCGCCCCACATATCCGCAGGCAATTCCATCACAAAACCGGGGTACCCGCCGTTCTCCAAAAACGACTGACCGTTAAAGATAAACGGATCTCCGGAGAAGTTATCCAACGCGGCGTTGTGGTTCATGAGCCAGTCGACATAGACATACACGCCGGCGCGATGCAGCGCATCGATCATCGACCGGAACGTGCGCTCCGAACCGTAGTGCGTCGGGTTATCGTCCGTCCCCAAATCGAACCGATCGAAAAGGTCGTATCCGACACTGGCCGTGCCCGACGATCCACGCTGTGGCGGCGGTAACCACATCGATTCGTAACCGGCCATAAAGATGTCCGGCGCGCGTCGTTCAATGGTTTCCCAGCTTGCTTCAAAATGTTGAAGCATGACCGGTGCGTCGCCCTCTTCACTTGCTTGAGCGCGCGTATCAGCCAGCAGCATGCATCCGAATGCCGCCAAACACATTGCAATTGTCGTTCGGTTCATTTCAATCCATTCGATGTCGATCGTCCGATTACTCGAAACGACCGACAGGCTAGAAAACAACCTGCCCGTGCTCACCTAGTGGCATCAACGAGCAGGTCGTAGGTTATGGTTCAACCGGGCAGTCGATCGGTAAGAAGACTGCCCGGTTACAAACACGATTTATCGAATCGCGCGCCGCTTAGGGCAGCACGATGTCGAGGTAAGCGGCAATGTCGAGACCGTTGCGTTCGCCGTCGTTGTTGACGTCACTATTTGCGAACGAAGGCTCGGACACCACGTTGCCCACCAACACACCAGCCAACGCGTCGTAGTCGGCCATGTCGACGTCGCCATCACCATCGATGTCGCCGTCAAAGCCGCCCGCATCCGCCGTCAGCGTGTAGGTGAAGAACTGATCGCCGTCGAACATGGTGAAATCAGGCATGAAACCGAGGTTACACGCATCACCGTCCATGCCACCGATGCCCGGCAACGTCTGATTCGACAAGAAGCCAGTGCCGCCCGTCAGAATCGCCAGTACGCGAATGGTCGGCTCGTTGCCGGCCATCACAGGGCCCAAGCCGATCTCGGACAGGGCGATGTCGATTTCGACACCGGTATCGACCAAGCCTGCCAGTTCAAGGCCGCCGCCCAAACACGGCGGGTTACCTTGGAAACACTCGCAGCCAGTTACACCTTCGAGGTTGACGTTGCTTACCGCGACTTGCGTGCAGCTCGAGTTGTCGAAAGCTTCTTGCGAACGGTTACCGAAGCCGGTCGAGTTATTCTGCGTGGTCAACGGATTTGCACCGCCGGCCATGGCAGCTGGAATGTCGGCACCGTTGTAGGTGCTCGGCTGCGACGGCGTACCGCTAAGCGTATAGCTTTGGAAGGTCTGTCCGGCAGTTGCCAAATCGACACCACCCATGTTGTTGGCGTTACCGACGTTTGGCGAATTGTTGATGCCGTTCGAGATGCCCGGCAGGAACTGGTTGCTCCAGAACCCATCGGGGCTCGTGATACCGGCACACAAGCCGATGGCACTTCCGTTTGCCGGGCTACCCAGCGACGCACGGTCAATCGAGAAGATGACGCCGCTTTCGGCAGTGGCAGCCAGGATTTCCTGTTGCGCCGGCGGTACCGAATCGTCACCGTTCACGCCATCGACGTTTGCGTTGGATCCAACGAATGTATTCGGAGCCAAGACAAATTCGAGGGGATCGGACATCGGCACTTCAGCAGCAAACGGCAACGACGTCGTGGCAAACGTTGACAGATTGACCAACGTCGCCGTGTCAAAGAAGTCGCCGCTGCGCGTGAGGACCAACGCGAATTCCGGGCCGTCACCATTGGGTCCGGCAGTGAGGATTTCGCCATCGATGTCGTTAATAACACCCGGCACGCCCATCGCGCCCGCGGTTGCCAGCACCAGACCTGCGCCCGTATTAGCAGTATCGAGGAAAAGAACGAGCGGGTTGCCGTTGCCTTCGAGGTTACCGGTGAGACCGACATAAAGATTGTCCGCGTCGTTTTGCACGAACATCTCGTCAAGCTCGGAACCACCTTCGTTGATGCCGGGCGGATTCAGCAGACCACTGCCCGACTCAAATCCACCGTTACCCAGCAAGCGAATCGTATCGTTCTGAAGGTCGGCAAAGTCAACGCGGAAGCCGCCCAATTCTTCGCGAATCCCCAGAGCGAAGTCCGGCGTAAAGCCGGCATCCAAAATCGTGCCGTTGAGGCCCGTGATGATCGCATCACCGTTGGTGCCTGCAGAGATCACGGTTTCACCACCGGCAATCGAGTCGATTAGCAACACGTAACCGTTCGGGCCGAACGGCGGGTCGGGCTGCAGGTTACCGGCGATACCAAACTGAATGCGTTCGATCGTGTTCTCGACGTACATGGCATCCAATTCGTTACCTGTCACGATGGGTAGGCCGGCATCTTGTGCGTCACCAAAACACGTGTGGTTGTTTTGGGTTGCAACAGCCGCCGCCGCGTAGGCAGACGGAATGCTGGTGCCGGGCGAGTTGCCGCCACCGAAGTTCGGAGCTCCGTCCCCCAGAAGCGAACCCACGGTGAAGTCCACCGTAGTGGCCCCCGGGAATTCTGCCGGTAGGTCGAGCGGGTTTGTGTCGGGATCGCGATTACCGATACAACCGACGCCACCGCCGACTTCTTGTTCGAGCGAAATCGACCACGAATTCAACGTGCCCGTGCCGCCACCGACGACATTGTCCGTGATGAACAGCGTCCAATCGCCATCCGTCGGGTCGATGCCGTTGAAGTCGAGCAACGAATCGTTGACCGGATCGTTCACTTCGAACGTGCCCGTGTTACCGGGTGCCGTCCACGTCGCCAGATCGGCGCCGCCAACGGCAAACGTCGTCTGCATATTGGCACCGGCCACATTGCCGTCCCACAATCGCACCGTGGTGTTCGAAGCGGCATGGAACAAGTCAATCGTGAGGTCTTCCATATTCGGGTGCGTGATGTCGACGGTCACCGCAATGTCGGTGACGCGTTCGACGCTATTGGCCGTCGCGTTGGCCGCGGTTTGATTCGACAAAACCGTCGTAACCAAATCGACCGTCGCATCGCTGATCGTGAGCGCGGGCGACACGCTGTCGTTCGACATGCGCACTTCGCCAGTCGTCGGATTGAGCGGCGGCAGGAATTGGTTGCTGATGAAACCGCTGCCCGAAGCGATGAATGCCATCACCTTGATGCCCGGGTCGGCTTCGACGTCGTAGCCGAGTGACTCACCAACGGCACCGCCGGTCAGTCGCAGCGAGAACTGCACGCCGTCCACAGCGGTTTCTGCCAACATAGCTTGTTGGATCGGATCATCACCTGCGATGTTGTTGACGCCCAACAGGTTCGATAGATCGGAACCGAAGGCATTGCGTGCCGGGTCGGTGTGAACCGTACCGTCCACGGTGAACAACGGGGTGATTTCGGTACCGTTAAACGCAAGGTCTTCGACGATTGCCTGTGGCGCACCATTTTCGCGGTAATACTGCACCGCCCAGCGCGGGTTAAACCCGGCAGGCAATACGGTGTTGCTCAGGTTCAACAGCGGACCGCCGCCGTCAATCGCGAGATCGGTCGGCAGCGTGTTTACGCCGAAACCATCGTTCACATCAACAAGGAAGATGATCGAGTTTCGCAGACCATCCTGCGGCGGCACGTTACCCGTGGCACCGAGGTACAACTTGGCACCGTCGCTGGCGACGAAGAGTTGATCGATTTCGCTACCGTCCGACGGTGTCGGGCTAAACGGTGCCGCATCGCCGAAGCAGGTGTAGTTGTTCTGCAAAGCGATTCGGTTGCCCATGCCGAAGTCGGCGGGAATGTCCATACCGTCTTGCGAACCACCTGGGGCAGAGCCCGACGGGTTGAGGTTAATAAATACGTTGTTGACCGAAGGAAATGTGAAGAATGACACTTCAGCCGGCGGCGTCGCCGTCGGATCGTCGATACCGAGACAACCGACACCACCACCGTCACCGAGGAAAGGATCGGTCGCCGCAATCGGCGGAAGCGATTGATTGCTGACAAAGCCGGCACCGTTGGCGATGAGGGCTTGCACTTGGAGGAAATCGAAGTTGGCCGGATTGACGCCCAAGGCGGCTGCCGAAACCGCGATTTCAAAACCGGTGCCGTCGTTGTTGGCGGCATTGATTTCCTGCTGGAACGGGTCACTGGCAGGAATGTCATCAACACCCGACTGATTCGAATTGTTCACCGAAAAGTCAACGCCTTCGGTCAGCGTCGTGGCCACACTCATCGGGTCGCTTAGGTCGTGCAAGAGACCCTCAAACGTGCCGTTGGTGTTGGTGATCGTGATGCAATAGTTCGGACCGAAGTCGAGCGTAACTCCGTCCATACCGATCAACGCTGGTGCACCGGTGATGTCGGCCGTGACCAGATCGCCGAACATCAGGCTCGATGGCGTTTGGATGAACAGCAACATCGTGTTCTGCAAACCGACTTCCGGCGACAGGTTGCCGGTGATGCCGAAGTAGAGCGTATCGCTATCGTTGGTGAAATACAGTTCGTTCAATTCCGAACCGATCGACGGTTCGGCCGTTGTTGTGAACTGATCGCCGAAGCCGGTGGGGTTGTCCTGCAACACCATCGCTGCGCCGGCGAAGTCGGCCAGAATGTTTTCACCATCCAGGTTCGCGTTCTGCACCGGAGTGCAATCCACTGGTCCACCGGCATAAACCGCATTGGCGACCAGAACGGCCAGCGCGGCAACCATCAATCGAAGAGACGTACCAATCCCGGATGTCACAATTCCACCTCCAAATTGTGTGTTGTGTTTGGGATCGCCGGAGCCTGTGGCGAACGCATGCGTACGTTCGATTTTAGGACACCAACCTCCCATTTTTGCAATCGTTATCTATCTCGTTTCGGCGTCATCAAAACGCCGATCGTTACGCAAACTTGATTCATGCTGTGCCGGTGGCGGCCAACCCTATCGGGCTGGCCAGATTGGAGGGGTACTTCATTCTACCCTCACCAACGCCGTCAAACCGACATTCCCGGCAACCCGGTTTTACTATCCGGACGCCCCAGATCGCGACGCAAACCGTCGCTTATTCGATCGTCTGCACTTCGCGGCTGCGGTTGACGTTTCCGAGTTGGGCGGTCCCCATATATCGCGGACGCGACGCCACAATCGGCCCCCAAATCTGGTTTGCCAAAAACTGGGTGTCGTCGAAGTTGCCGGATTTCACTTGTTTGAATTCAACGTGCGAATCGATGAACAGAATATTCATCCCCCGCGTGCCGTGATTATCTTCTTGCGTTAGGCCCGAAAACGACCCAATCGTGGTGTCATCGCGATTGCTCTGGTCGGCCATCAAGATGAAGTCGCCGCGGTCGTCGGTGCGCCACAGCGATACGTAGAAATAGCTAATGAAGGATTTCTGTAATGAAGCCGCTTCCGGAAAGCTCTGCGGCAATTGGTCGTAGTTCTCAACCTCGCCCGTTTCCCAACAGCAATTATTGGTGAAGGGCTGGTTGTTCTCGACGTCACTTGGACAGATCAGAATTTCAGGATCGGGCAGAAACTTGGCCGGGCCACCGCGCGAGGCGTCGCGCTCGACGACGTCCCGAATCATGCCGGCAAACCCGGGTCCCCAGCCATCAGGCGGCGGGAAGGCTTCGTCCTGCTTCTCGGCCAGCGTCGCAATATTCGCGTTCGGCTGTCCGGGCGCGGGCTTAGCGGGGAACCAGCTGTTATGTACTTCAGCGTATTGGATGAAGGCCATGCCGAGTTGGCGGAGATTGGTGCCGCAGACCGTCTTTCTGGACGTTTCGCGGGCACTGCTGAGGGCGGGAAGAAGGATGGCGATTAAAAGGGCGATAATGGCGATGACAACGAGCAGCTCAATGAGGGTGAAACCCATTCTACGCCGCCCGCGATTTCGCCGCCCAATTCGATAGGACAACGTGTCGAAACGTTTCAGCTCGACCCGTTTGGCTTCAAATTTTCGCCCTACCATGAACGCCTCCTGCGGAAAAACAGTTTCTGAAACGTGAAAAACGGACAGATAAATCCTTTTACTACCTAAATTATAGCGATTTGGACGGTCAAATCAAGGATTTTGACGGGGAATTCGACAAGCCGGAATGATGGCATTCCCTGTCGACTTTTCATAAAACAGTTTCACGGGTAAACATTAGTACCGGCGTTTTACCTGTCAGGCTCAGGCAAACCCCTCAGGTGTGTGTATACAGGCAATTTGAGCGAACGAGTCACTTCATGGCAAAACGCAAACCCGTCAGCATTCGAGACGTCGCCCGCGAAAGCAACGCCTCCCTCACCACGGTTTCACTGGTCCTGAACAAACGCGATGGTCGCATCAGTTCTGCTACGCGGGAGCGTGTCCTGAAGGCGGTCGACAAGCTCGGTTACGTGCCCAATCGCCTCGCCCAGAGCCTGCAGGCGCAGAAATCCGGCTTTTTGGCGATCCTCGTTCCCGAATTGCGTCACGTCTTTGCCGACCCCTATTTTGGTGAGTTGATCAGCTCCATCGAAGAAGCCGCCAACGAAGCAGGTTACAAACTTTTGCTCGAGGTCGCACACAAAAAAGACATCGAACAGAAGCGGCACGTCGAACTGTTTCAACGTCGGTTCGTCGACGGCTTGCTGTGCCTGGGCTCCACCAATCGCGACGAATTTCTCGGCGATTTTGTCGGCAGCGATAACGCCGTCGTCATCGTGAATAACCATTTGCCCGCCTTGCCGTTGAACTCTGTCATGTGCGACTATCGACAGGCCGGTGTGTTGGCGGCCGAACACCTGATCGATCTCGGCCACAAGGAAATCGCCTACATCCACGGTGCGGCGGAAGTACAAACCGCTTCCGATCTGCGCGAAAGTTTTGAAGCGCGACTCGCATCGTCCGGCATCAAAATGCCAAAGAACCACGCGGCTGACGGGCTCTACACCGAAGAAGGTGGTGCGGCGGCTGCGGCACAATTGCTAAAGACCAACCCGAAGATCACGGCCATCATGGCGGGTAACGACAAGATGGCGATCGGTGCCATTGCAGGCTTGAAGAACGCCGGCCTGTCGGTGCCAAACGATGTAAGCGTCGTCGGTTGCGACGATTTACAACCCTCGATCTATGCCGATCCACCGCTCACGACGATCCATACACCACTCGATGAAGTCGGGCATCGCGCCTGTTCCGCCGTGCTCGCCCTGTTTGATGGCAAACAAGATCGCGTCACGGAAACACTGCCTGTGAGCCTGACGCTGCGCAACTCTACGTGCGGCCCGCGAAAAATCCGCTAGTATCGCGGTTATGCGGTACAAACATTACAATCCAATCCGTCGTCATTTCCCGGACATTCATCTACTGCCCAAGTTGATGCGATCGAACGTAATGCGTCACGCTGTCGCAGTTGTTACGTTACTCGCGTCCGTTGTGGGCTTCGCCAATGTCGCAGCGGCTGACTCTTATTCAATGGCCGGCACGTTTAACGGTTGGAATCCGCGCGACGACTCGCGCGTGTTAGAACAGGTGGCTCCGAACAAATATGAATCCGTTCGGTTTTGGAAGCCGGGCACGTTCGAATTCAAATTCGTTCGCGATGGTGAATGGTATCACAATTTTGGCGTGACCAGCGACGGCAAACTGGCTCGCTCCGCTGGCGATATCGACCTGACCATTCCGGTTCCCGGCGAGTATCGCATCACACTCGACACCAAAGCCCTTACTTGGACACGCACTATGCAGTCTCCCACTAAGCCCCGCGCGCTGTTTTCGCATCGTTGGATCGGCGGCAACGTTTTGCGGCTCGATGCGGGCCGCTCGCTCGCACGCAAAGCGCATCCGATCACGACATACATTTGGATGGTCGCGCCCGAGCAACAGTCAAGCGTGAGTTGGGGAGATATGTTAGAAGGCGGGCGCGTCGCCGAGCTTACCGTTCTAAAGCCGGGGAATATCGACGTCCGTCTAGATATTTCCGACAGCCCGATGCAGGGTCGAATTTGGAGGAAAATTGCGGTTCCGCAGACGTATGAATTAACGCTAACACATCAATCTTCGGGCGACACCAAGGCAACTGAAGTCAAGCACATCCTGTTTCCGATTGAAGGTCATCGCTATGGCCACGTGTTTTGCAAAATAAAAGCAAAGGAAGATAGCGAGGTAACGCTCGTCGTAACCGACCCATTCAAGGGCACGACGTGCGTTGAACAAACGGTTTCCGACAAAGACCTCTCGCAGAAACTGGTTCTTTTCAACGACCTAACGCAAAAATTATCGATTACTGCCGATGGCTTTCATCATTTTCGTTACGTCGCAAAAGACTACGTAACACACGTCAAGCCCACCGATATCGACCGAATCGCTGTGGTCGCCGATTTCAACGGATGGAATTCAGATCGCACACCGTTACGGGAAGTCGAACCCGGTATCTACGAGGCAACTGCCCTGCTGCCCGACGGTCGATACGAATACAAGTTTCTGATCAACGGCGTGACCTATCTCGAAGACAAGTCCGCCGACCCGCAATACCGCGACCCTGACGATCAGGGTGGCTACAACAGCGGCTTTATCATCGGCCCCGACGCCAGTTCGCTAGGGCCGCCAACGCCGAATCACATCAATCTGCAAGCGTTACGACATGCCCCGACGGTCTCGACCGACTTCGCGTGTATGTCTTCGCAAATCGTTGACGTGACGGTGAAAACGCTCGCAAACGACGTGCAGTCGGTAAACATCGTTTCGCCGTCGGCAGTGTTTGACGGGCAAGAGCGCGTTGCCTTGCGCAAAGCCGAAACGATTAACGGCTACGATTATTGGCGAGCGCGGTTGAAGTCCGCATCCGACGAGCTTGCATACCATTTCGAATTCACCGACGGTAGCGCGACGGCCTATCTTAGCGCCGCCGGTGCAACGGATAGCCTCGATGCTGTTAAGCCGTGGCAGCGAACGGTAAAACCGACCTTCCCGACGCCCGATTGGGCCAAGCACACGCTGTGGTATCAGATCTTTCCCGAGCGCTTCCGCAACGGCGATGCGTCAAACGACCCGCCACGGACGGTGCCGTGGCAACACGAATGGTACAAGCCGTACAAAGCGCCCGCCGATGTTGCGAAGGGCTCGCCGTACGACTTCAACGAGTCCGGCAACTTTTATAGTTACATCTACTCGCGGCGTTATGGTGGCGATATTCAAGGCGTACGCGAACAACTGCCCTATCTGCGCAAGCTGGGCGTGACGGCAATCTATTTTAACCCCATCTTTCTGGCCCAAAGCCTCCACAAGTATGACGCATCCGACTACCGTCATATCGATGATTTCTTCGGTGTGAAGAACAGCTTGAATGACGTGAAAGGTGAAACGACCGACCCGAGCACATGGCAGTGGTCGGCAACCGATCGCGTGTTTTTGGCGTTTCTCGAAGACGCCCACGCCCAAGGATTCAAGGTCATTCTCGACGGCGTGTTCAATCATGTCGGTCGAGATTTCTGGGCGTTTCGCGATGTGCTGAAGAACGGGAAGGATTCACCCTATGCTGACTGGTTCGATATCGTTAGCTGGGAACCGTTTCAGTATAAGGCGTGGGATGCGCCGAACGGCTCGCTCCCACGCTTAAAGCACGACGACGACTTAGGCCTCGCCCCCGTGGTGCGCGAACACCTCTTCGCCGTTACGCGCCGCTGGATGGATCCGAATGGTGATGGCGACCCGTCCGATGGTATCGATGGTTGGCGGCTCGACGTTGCCGAGGATATTAGCGAACACTTTTGGTCGGATTGGCGCGACCTTGTAAAGCAGATCAATCCCGACGCGTATATCGTCGGCGAAATCTGGCACGAAGCGCGCGAATGGCTCGATGGTCGCACATTCGACGCCGTGATGAATTATCCCTTCGCCGAAGCCTGTCAGCGATTTTTCGTTAACGACAAGAAGGCCAGCACGCCGCAACATTTCGCGCGTGAGCTGGAGAGCACGCTGAATTGGTATCCGCCGCAAGTGACGCAAGTCTTGCAAAACTTGTTTGATAGTCACGACACCGATCGCGTCGCGTCGATGCTGATGAATCCCGATTTGGAATACGACAAGGCCAATCGCTTGCAGGATAACGGCCCTAACTACGACGCCTCGCGCCCCACTGAGGCTGCGTATCAAAAACTCATGTTAATGGTCGGCTTGCAGATGACGTTTCCGAACGCGCCGATGATCTACTACGGCAACGAACTCGGTATGTACGGTGCCGACGATCCGTCTGATCGCAAGCCCATGTACTGGCCCGACCTGATGCCGTTTGACGATCCGGACGAGCGGATCCACGAAGGGCTGTTTCAACATTACCGTTTCATGATTGCCCTGCGGAACACATACGAGGTCATGCGCATCGGTTCCTTCGCCGCCATCGATCATGGGGGTAATCCTGACGTATTCGTTTTCACGCGCCGCCTAAACAATCAGAAAGCCTTGATCGCAATCAACCGTGGAAAGGCTGCGGCAACGATCGAGTTGCCCGCGCCTTGGAAAGATGGCACGGAACTCGTGCGCGTCGATCCGAATGGTGGCGCCAAGCTGATTGAGGCCGCCGATCCTGCGAAGCGGGCCACGATTCGCATTGAGCCGAATACCAAAACGCAGCGTGTTTCCGATGGTCAGATAACACTTGAGATGAGTGGCCCTTACTCGATGATGGTCTGGATCGAAAAACCGTAAATGCCGGAATTGACGGTCACGAATTTTCGTCGCCGGTCTGGTTGCCGTTAAAATAGCTCGCTTATGGAACCCCGGCGCTTCATCATCTATGCCCTCGTCGTCGGCGCCATTCTTTACGTGCTATATCCTCACGTGCCCTCAACGCCCGATGTCGGCGAGCGCGAAGAGATCACCATCTGGTTCGGTGAAGTCACGCAAGGCCGCCACGACGATGTGGTCGACGCCTTCGAACGCCGGTTTAACGACTACCTAAAAACCCAAGACCCACAGTCGGACGGTTGGCGCATCACGCTGGGCTCTAGTGCGGTGCGGGCCAATCTCGAAGGTGAAGGTAACCCGCAACGTTTGATGTGTGGCATTGCAGGTGGCGTGCCGCCGGAAGTTGTGGAGTACGATCGCTTTGCCATCTGCCAATGGGCCGCGCGCGGGGCGTTTCTCGATTTGAATCCGTTGATCGAACGCGACCGCCAACGGCTCGACGATGCGCGACAACAACTCGCGAAACTGCAAGCGGCCCCAGGCACTAACGACGCCGAGATTCAACAGGTGCAAGCGCGCGTCGCGCACCTCGAACAATTCAATCTGGAAGCCGACGATTTTTTTGATATGCCGTGGGCCGAGTGTCAATATAAGCCACCCGGTAGCACAGACCGCGCCGGGCAGTTTGGGATACCGCACACGATGGACAACCGGGTGTTGTATTACAACCCCGACATGCTGTTGCAAGCCGGTATCGTCGATACGGACGGCAGGCCGAAACCGCCCGATACCTGGGAAGAGATTCTACGCAAACGCGCCGACGTTGACGATGCGGTCATTAAGCAACGCGGCGAACAGTTCGAAATCTCGAGCGAAACGGCGAACTTTCTATCCGCCACGCCAATGGGCGTTCGACCTGGCGATACCGTTGCGCATATCAGCGGACGCGGTAACGTAACGCGCGGCATCGTTGAAAAAATCGTCGATCGCAACACGATTTTGGTGCGTTCGCCCTATGCAAGACGGCAACTGGTCTTACCCGAACGCGGCGATCAACATATCAAAGTATTTAGCGCCGACAGCGCGGCGTTACGGCTATCTCGATGGGATGAGAACGGTCGCCTCTTGTGTGTCGGCTTTGAACCGCAACACGGTAACGCGTGGCTTTACCTGTACGGTTGGTGCAACGGCGGTCGTTTTATGGTCGAAGAAAACGGTCGCCCCCGTTGCAATTTGGCCTCACCCGAGATCGTCGAAGCGTTGCAATGGACGACGGATGTGTTCGATGCCCTCGGCGGTGCCGATCGCGTGGTGGCGTTTCGCAAGTCGTTTCAGGTGGAGGCCGAACATCCGTTTCTGAAACGTCAGATCGGCATGTTTCATAACGGCGACTGGTTTATTCGCGACATCCTGCGCTTCAAGCCCGACATGCCGTTTGGAACGTGTCCGCCGCCGATTCCGGAAGCGAGATTCAACGCCGGCGCGACGAAGATGAGCTGGGTTGCGGGCTTTGCGTATTGCATTCCGGCGACGTGTCCACCGGATAAGCTCGACGCGGCCTGGGAGTTTGTGAAGTTTCTTTCGTCCGTCGAAGGCGGGATGATCCTAAACGAACACGACGCACAGCGCGAGCGGGCACAGGGGCGGCGGTATGTATCGCGTTTGAAATCCAACCGAGCGCTGAATTCATTCCAAATAGACAAATATATTGATATTCCATCGATGCCGCCGCGGATTAAGGCTGCCATGCAAACGCACTTGGATATGGTCGAACGCTGCCATTTTCGGCCGGTATCGCCCGCCGGCCAGGTGCTTTGGAACGCTCAGGCCGACGCACAAGATTTGGCTTGGAGCCACAGCATGTCACCGGCGGAGGCGCTGCAAAATCAGGCGGCGCGAGTCGATCGCGCCTTAGCCGATTTCTATGAAGCGCCCACGAACCCGACCAAGGTAAACTGGACGGCGCTGGTCGCCGGCTATCTCGCCCTGCTGCTCGCAACGGCGTTGTATCTTTATGTCCGTCATCGAAGAATGCCGCGCAGCGAACGCGCCGAAACGCCGGAAGTGCGTGCGGGTCTAACGTTTATCGCGCCGTGGCTGTTGGGGTTTGTCGTCCTCAGCGGCGGGCCGATGGCGTTTTCGGCAATCATGAGTTTCACGAAATACGACGTTATCAACGACGCGACGTATGTCGGTCTCGACAACTATCGCGAAATGTTCACGGTCGATTGGGGCGGCCCCGATGCCGACGGCAAGGAAACGGTGCCCGCAGGCGTTCGCAAAGCACTAATCAACACGCTATTCATGGCGTTAGGCCTGCCGTTTTTCTTAGGCATCGGCTTGGGTTTGGCGCTACTGCTCAACGCGGGCGTACGGGGGTTGCGCGTTTACCGCACGCTCTTTTTTATTCCCGCGATTATGCCCATTGTCGCGGCGAGCATCTTATGGCTATGGGTGTTCAATGCGCAAAACGGGTTGCTCAACTACGTATTGAATTTCCTTTACCTGAATCACGTGATCGAATGGATGAACGTGAGCTTCGAATGGTTCAACCTGAGCCAACCGGTTGGCTGGCTCACGAACAAGTTCACCTCGAAACCGGCGCTGATCATCATGACGCTTTGGACCGCCGGTAGCAGCATAATCATTTGGCTCGCGGGGTTGAAGGATATCCCGCATCACCTTTATGAAGCCGCAGCCATCGACGGTGCGGGCGCCGTCCGCCGATTTTTCCGAATCACGCTACCGCTACTTTCTCCCTACATCTTATTCAACCTGATCATCGGTTTGATAAACACGTTTCAGATCTTCACCCAAGCGTACATCATGACGCCCAACGGTTATCCGGAACGGTCCACCTACTTCTATGTTTACAAGCTGTTCGACGAGTGCTTCACGTACTTCCGACTCGGGTATGGGGCGGCGATGGCGTGGGTGTTGTTCGTGATTCTGATCGTTCTGACGTTGATTAACATGCGGCTGAGTAAAAAGTGGGTCTTTTATGCAGGCGAGTAAAGACACATGAGCCTAGGCCCGACCAAATCGCAGCGCGCCGTGTTACACGCGATCCTAATCGCCGGGTCGATTGTGTTCCTGTTGCCGTATGTTTGGCTACTCGGTAGCAGTTGGAAACTCGATAAGGAAGTGCAGTCGAGCGGGTTGGAACTCTTACCGCAAATGCCGGAACCGCGTCGCCAAAGTCCGTACATCGACACGCGCACATTTGAACTGAACAAGCCGCGCGGCGTGAGTGACGATGACTGGAATACCTGGATTCGCAGCACTGCGGTTGATGAGATTCATTCGATCGTAGCGGAGCGACGGGAGATACTCGATGCGTCGTGGCCACTCGATGAAAACGCACTACTTGCCGAACTGACCGAGGGAGTCTTTGGATTCGTATCGAATATCATCCCTCCCGCAGCTTGGAGTTTAAGCGAGACCGAATTGCGTGCAGCACTGCGCAATGCTGTGACCGACCAGATGATCGACGATGCCTTCGATCGCAGCCTGCGGTACTTCGCCCTTGGCCAAATTCTCATAAAAGATCAACGCTATCAGATATACCCCGTCGGCACGGCGCGCGCTGCGCACCGCAATTGGAACGTATCAAAGGGTGATGCACAGATCACGCCACGTGATGTCTTTGACCGCAGCGTAGCGGCAATTTCGTACGACTTAGACAACCAAGAAGCGATTTCCGTCAGCGCGAAGTTTCCGCTGCCATGCGCGTGGAGCGAATTCCAACGCATTAGCATTAGCTATCGTCGAGATCAGACGTGGCACGCGATGCAGGTATTTCTCGAAGTCAACGGCACGCGGTATGCGACCGTCCAACCGCAATATTTGGGCGCCGATGATTTTGCCGAGGCGTCTTTCCAGTTGCCGAGCAGCGACGATCAACGGCTCTCGTCCAAGCTCTACACGCTGATGAAGCCCATCGGCAGCGACCTCTCATACGATCACGGTGAAAACATCTTGCGTGTCTCGGTGCAACTGAGTCGGTCGGATGTACCACAGGCGCTGTATGCCAAGGGAACGGAAAACTATCGCGAAGTGTTTAAGCGTGTGCCATTCTTGCGTTATCTGTCCACCAGTGCATTTCTCGCATTGATGAACATCATCGGCACGTGCCTCAGTTGTTCGTTGGCGGCCTATGCGTTAGCGCGGCTGCGCTGGCCGGGGCGAAGCTTCTGTTTCATTCTCGTGTTGGCAACACTGATGATTCCGCCGCAGGTCACGATGATTCCGTCGTTCGTGATCTACAAACAACTGGGGTGGTACAACACGCTCGCGCCGCTGTGGGCTCCGGCATTTTTCGGTATCAATGCGTTCGCAATATTCCTGCTGCGTCAAGCAATGAAGGGCATTCCGCGCGACTTGGAAGACGCCGCGCGCATCGACGGGTGCGGATACTTCCGAACCTATTGGCATGTTGCCTTGCCACTGATGAAGCCAACGCTTGCCGCGATTAGTGTGTTCACGTTCATGTATGTCTGGAACGATTTCATGGGGCCGCTGATCTACGTGAACGATCAGCGACTATACCCCGCCGCGCTAGGCTTGTTCGCATTCATGGCTGGCCGGGAAGAACAGTTCACCTGGGTTATGGCCGCCTCGGTGCTGATGACGCTGCCAGTTATCGCGATCTTTTTCGCGCTGCAGCGGTATTTCATCCAAGGCGTGGCGCTGACGGGGCTGAAAGGATGATGCCAATTCTCGCTAAGGCGCTCGAAAACGAGGGTTTACCGGTCGGGCACCACGCTGTAATGGCATATTCAATTGACCCGCAACTATCGCCATGATAAAATGTTTTACTGAGCGATATTGGCTACTTACTGCCGAGAAATGAAACTGTTGCAACGGTAGTGGCTGGCTATTTGAAAGGACAAATGTCGTGTCGATGCTTGAAAGAAACCCAGCGGATGCGGTCGGCGATAGCACGCCGGAACCTACTCAGGCTTCATTGCGCGGCTGGCGGTCCGTCGGCGCGATGACCGGCTTCGACTTCGATGGCGAGAGCCTGGTCGTCACGTGTGGCGCAACCAAGATCAGCATCGCGCCGGATCGCGCCGGAATGGTTCGCGTTCGATTTGCACCGACCGGCACGTTTTCACGCGACCACTCATGGGCCGTTGTAGCAAGCGACCAACCCATCGCACCACCGCAATTTGAAGAAACGCCCGACGCGTTGAAGCTATATACAGAGCACGTGATGGTGTGCGTGCAACGCAAGCCGTGCCGAATCTCGTTTCATCATCTCGATGGCAGCTTGATTAGCGCAGACGACGCAAGCAAGGGCAAGGCCTTTGATGGCGACGAAGTGCGTTGTTGGAAAACGCTGCACGAAAACGATCACTTCTTCGGCATGGGCGAGCGTGCCGGCCCGCTCGATAAGCGCGGCTTTGTGCTCGAAAACTGGAACCACGATTCCGCAGAGAACGAGCCCTATACCGATCCGCTTTATCAGTCGCATCCGTTCTTCATGGTCTTCAACGACGGCCTCGCGCACGGTTACTACTTCGACAACACGAATCGCAGCACCTTCGATTTCGGTAAGACGTCGACCACGACCTATTCATTCGGCGCGCCGGATGGCGAATTGAACTACTACTTTATTCCGGGGCCGACGCCCGCCGACGTCGTGCGCCGCTACGGTCAGTTGGTTGGCCGCACTCCGTTGCCGCCGCTATGGGCATTGGGTTATCAGCAATGCCGCTGGTCTTACGAAAGCGATAAACGCGTCCGCAACATCGCGAAGAAACTGCGCGACCGCAAGATTCCATGTGACGTGATCTACATGGACATCGATTACATGGACGGCTATCGCTGCTTTACGTGGCATCCGGAGCGCTTTTCCAACCCGCGTAAGCTGCTGAAGAACCTTCGCAAGGATGGTTTCAAACCGATGGTTATCATCGACCCCGGCATCCTCGTCGAAGATGGTTACCCCGTGTATGACGAGGGCGTTGCGGGCGATCACTTCTGTAAGAACGGCGAAGGCGACCACTATCTTGGCAAGGTTTGGCCGGGTACGACGGTCTATCCCGATTACACGCGCAGCGCAACGCGCGATTGGTGGGGCTCGCTGTATAAAGGTCTCGTTGAAGACGGCATCGCCGGCTTTTGGAACGACATGAATGAGCCGGCGGATTTCACGTTCGATCACGGCAGCGTGTCGCTCGATATGCAACACGATAACGACGGTCACCCGAGCGACCATCGCAGCGTGCATAACATCTACGGTATGCAAATGGCGCGCGGCACGTTTGAGGGTGTTCAAAAGTTGCGTCCCGACGAACGACCCTTCGTGTTAACGCGCGCGGGCTTCTCCGGCGTGCAGCGTTTCGCCGCAGTGTGGACGGGCGACAACCTCTCGAGTTGGGACCATCTGCGTTGCAGCATTCCTATGTTGCTCAACATGGGGCTTACCGGCATCGCGATGTGCGGTGCGGATATCGGCGGTTTTCGCGGTCATCCCAGCCCCGAGCTTTATACGCGATGGCTGCAGGTCGGCGCGTTCTATCCATTCTGTCGTACGCACAACGCCGGCGGTATGGATAACGACTCACGCGAGCAAGACCCGACCGCCTTCGGTAAGAAATATGAAAAGCACAATCGCGCGGCAATTGAGTTGCGCTATCGACTCATGCCATACATTTACACGCAAATGCGCGCCGCCAGCGCCAGCGGCTTACCATTGATGCGGCCGGTGTTGCTCGACTTTCCCCGTGCCGATGCCGTGCACAAGCTCAATGACGTGTTTATGTTTGGGCCGTCGCTTTTCGTCGCACCCGTCGTTTACGAAAGCGTCGACCACCGCGAAATTCGATTGCCCGCGGGCGACTGGTACGAGTACGAAACCGGTCGTCACTTCGAAGGCGGCACCGAAGCGCCCCTGCGCTACCCGGTCAAGCTATCCAGCATTCCGATGTTCGCCCGTGCGGGTGCCGTTGTCCCCACGCGCACCGTCACACAATACGTCGATGAGAGGCCGTTGGATGAATTGATCCTGCGCATCTATCCCGGCAATGGCGGCGGCACGTTCTACAACGATGATGGTCGAAGCCACGCCCATCTAGATGGTGAGTTTCTATCTGAAACGTATGCGGTGGATGTTGACAACGACAGCAACGAACGCACGTTCCGCATCAGCGATCGCGCCGGTACCGAGTCATTCGCGCCCGAACGGTATCTACTCGCGTTTTATGGCGTAGCCAGTGCACCTCAGCGCGTACAGTTGGTCGGAAACGACATCGCCCAGCGCAAATCGAAGGGTGCCGTGCGCAAAGGCAACGGCGGTTGGCACTACGATGCAGATCGTAAGATCCTCTACGTTGGGCTGCGCCAACCGGGCGCGGGCGATTTGCTGCGCATCTGCTAACATAGACTGCTCGCGGAAACTGTGAACGGCAACGTGCCAGTTTTTCGCCAAGCCATGCAGTCATACCCACAAAAGCAAAGGACGCTTTTCATGTATTTCATTCGTCGATCGGTCGTTCTCTTGGCGATCATTGCAGCAGGCGTTTCACAATTCGCCTCTCGCGACACACTCGCCGACGCTCCGTCGAATCTGCGCTCCGTGGAAGTCGAAAACGACAAGCAACAACTCACGCTCGAAATTCTCGATGATAGATTGCTGCGATTTTCGATTGACGCATCCGACGGCAATGACATGCCGATACCGATCGACACGACGCCGATGATCGTCAAACGGAACTATGCCGGTCCGCTCAAGTTTGAGCGCGACGGCGACAAGCTGCGCACGGAAGCGATGAAGCTGCGAATCGGTCCCGATGCAAAGACGCTGCAATTCAGCAGCGCCACTGCTAACAAGCCGATTACGCTTACCTTTGAACGCACCGACAGTCGCTGCACCATCACGATGAACGCCGCGTCGATCCAACACCTTTACGGGTTGGGTGAACAATTCATTACGCCCGGCGAACCAAACGGTGATTGGACGGGGCGAACGCGAATACCGGGAAACGAATACGGCAACCGCATGATCGGTTTTGACGATGGCACCGGCGCGATCGGCAATGCGGAGTTCCCGGTTTTGTTCGGCCTCACCGAAGACGGCAACGGTATCGCCCTGCTGCTCGACGATCTTTACCCTCACACGTGGGACTTCACCAACAACGACACGTGGACCATTAAATCGCCGAGCAACGAACTCAGCGGTTATATCTGGGTTGGCGACAACCCAGAGGCTCTGCGTCAACGATTGATGAGTTTAACGGGTCGAGCGCCCGTACCGCCGAAGTCCGCCTTCGGTTTGTGGGTGTCGGAATACGGCTTCGACGACTGGGCCGAATTAGACGACAAGCTAAAAACGTTGCACGACGCGAAGTTCCCGCTCGATGGTTTCGTGCTCGATTTGCAATGGTTCGGCGGCATTACGAGCGAATCTGAAGACAGCCAGATGGGCTCGCTCACGTGGGACTTGCAAAAGTTCCCGCAGCCCGCCGCCAAGATTGCCGCCTTGCGCGACGAACACGGCCTCGGCGTCATCGTGATCGAAGAATCGTACGTCAGTCAGAACCTGCCTGTTTACAATGCGATGGCCGAGCAAGGTTTCTTGGTGCGCGATGCCGACGGTAAGGCCCCCGCGTTCATGCGCAGTTGGTGGGGCGCGGGCGGCATGGTCGATTGGACGCATCCGCAAGCCGGTGACTATTGGCACGATAACAAACGGCAGCCACTGATCGACGCCGGCGTCGTGGGTCATTGGGCGGACCTTGGTGAGCCGGAAGACTTCGTCGCCGAATCGACATACCACGGCTTCCCAGAGGAAGGCAAAACGGCACATCGCGACGTTGCCAACATCTTTAACTTCCGCTGGGCAGAGAGCATTGCCCGCGGCTACGAACGCAACGAAGTGCAACAACGACCGTTCATCATGACGCGTTCGGGCACGCTCGGCATCCAACGCTTTGGTACGGCGCTCTGGTCTGGCGATATCGGTTCGCGTTTGGGGCAGCTATCCGCCCATGCCAACGTGCAGCTTCACATGACGATGAGCGGGATCGACTACTTCGGTGCCGACGTCGGTGGCTTCAAACGCCCGGCATTGAACGGCCCGCTCGATGAGCTATATACGCAGTGGTTCGCGTTCGGTTCGATGTTTGACATTCCCGTGCGACCGCACGCGGCCAATGTCGATAACCAATACGAAACCGCCCCCGATCGCGTGGGCCACTTGGAAAGCAACCTCAAGAGCATTCGTCGCCGTTATGAAATGGTGCCGTACTTGTATTCTTTGGCCCACGAAGCTTTCCGAAGCGGCACGCCGATCGTTGCGCCGATGATGTATGCCTTCCCGCGCGACCAACGCGTGCGCGAAATGGGCGATCAGAAGATGATCGGCCCCGCGCTCACCGCCCCCGTCGTCGCGCGGCACGAACAACGCGCCGTCGATGTCTACCTGCCCAAAGGTGCGTGGGTGAATCTCGAAATCGGCAAGTGGGTAAAGAGTGCCGGCGAATTTCAGCGACGCTTGCCGCTTTACGATGGTAAGCTGTTTAGCCTTCCGCTGTTCGCCCGCGCCGGTGCCATTGTGCCGATGATGCACGTCGATGACAAAACGATGAATGTGTACGGTCGCCGGACCGACGGCTCGCGGCGCGACGAACTGATCGTGTGCGTTGCCACGTCCCCCGACGCCAGCCACTTCACGCTCTACGAAGACGACGGCCGCACCATTGCCTATCAAACAGGGGCCGTGCGCACGACGCAGATCTTACAACAGCGAAAGTCCGACCACGCAGAAGTCATCTTCGATGCCGCCAAGGGCAACTATGAAGGCGCGCAGGCCAAACGGGCGGTGCTGGTCCAATTGCACGATCCGTTTGCCGAACGCTGCCATGTGGTGTTGCACAACGGCACGCGTTTGCCAAAGGTAAAGTCGCGCAAGGCTTTAGAAGAGACGGACCATGGCTGGCTGTTTGATCGCGGTCGCGTGATTGCCAAAGCGCCGACGTTAGAAGTTGCCAAAGTTCGACGGTTTGAATTCAAATTCGAATAGCCCGAATAGCGACAAACTTTGTAATTTTCGACGATTCCGTAAGCCGGAGCGATCAAAACAGCGTCGCTGCCTGCGGTCGATTGTCGATCCGCAGGATGTGGCCCGCCGCCGCCGCACCGCTCAGAAAAGCCCCTTGTATTTTGCCATCAACACACCAATCGCCACACACACAAAGTCGCTGAGCCGCATCCCAATAGCAACCGTTCGGTAATGCCGCTGGCTGCGCCAAAGCGTACTTCCAACGCTGCGTGTCGGATAATCTGACCGTTGGTAGTTTCACTTCGGCCAAACGCGCGAATTCATCCATCAGCACCTCCCGAACCGTATCGGCCGACGTCTCAAAATGATCGGCACTCCACGCCGCAGTGGCTTGCAGTACCCACGCGTTCGTTTCCTGCTTACCCGGCTTCGCCCCGTCGCGTGCGATCCACGCCAACGGACTGTCGCGCATTACGCGCAGCGCGTCGTAGACGAGCGGCACTTCCGCATCGAAAATAACCATCACCGTCCAACAGGAAGACATCTTCTCTGCCGCAAGTTCAGTTGCGAACGGGACATCATTCGGCAACAAATCCAACGCCTGTGCCGGTGGTATCGCCACGATCAACATATCGAAGTCGTCGAAGCTCTGCTGTTCGGTCGACACGAGCGACCATTGACCGTCGTTGAACGTCGCAGACTCGATGCGCGTATTGATCTGAGTCTGTAATCCCTCGGAAAGATGTTTTGCGATGACGTTGCAGCCGCCCACGCCCACCAAGCGGGGTGCGGCATCCGAGTCCGGCTGTAATTTGTCTTCCGTTACCAGACCAAAGCGCGCCCCCCAAGGTGCGACGATGCCGGCCTGTTGCCAACTATCAACCAATCGCGCAAACCGTTCATCACTCACCTTAAAATACTGCGATCCATGGTCGAACGCGTGCGCTTCGCGCCGCCGTATGCACGTTCGCCCACCGACACCGCGCCCCTTGTCGAAGACGGTAACTCGATGACCGTGATCGCGCAGCGTCCGTGCCGCCGTTAACCCAGCGATACCGGCACCGATGATCGCGACGCGAAAGCACGTTTCCCCAGCCGGTCGGCCAATTCGATTCCGGTAGGTATCAAAATCGAGCCGCTCACGATGCGAACTCGTCGAGCGCGACCGCACTGTGCCGAGCACCGGCTGCGGCGGCTCGAAAGGTCGGTCGAACAGCCCCAAACACCAGAGCAGGCCGCCGTACGAATTCGGATCGTTGCCATCGAGCGCGTAGCGATGATTGAGATCGATCAATATCCGCAGTGCCTCGGCGGGCGTGCGCGTCCACTGCAGTAGCGCCTTACCCCACGTCATCCGAAGGTTGTTGTGCAACTCGCCATGACGCATTAGCGAATGCTGCGCCGCGTTCCAAAGTTCATCGTGCGTTTGCCCCCGCGCGAGTTGCTCCCACGTATAGATGTGCGGCCGTCGATCTTGTTCGTGTTCCGCAAGCGTCTGTTGCGCGAAGTTCGGCAAGCAGGTTAGCGATTCTATTTCGGAACGATAGTAACAGAAGTTATGGGCCAACTCGCGCCAAATGAGCAACTCGTCGAGAAACTTCTCGGGCCCTTTGCCTTCGCGATGGGCCGCATCCCTCGCAATTTTAAACGGTGATACGTGGCCGTGATGCAAGTAGGCCGACATGCGGCTCACGCCTTTCGGCGGCGCGACGGCGGCATCGTTGCGCAGGTTGGCGTAACCACCTATACCGTGACGAAGAAATTCATCCCACCGTTGATAGCCCGCGCGGCTACCGCCCTGCGTCTGGTGTACCGGCCCAACGCTATGATCGATATCGCAGCTCGCGACCAAATCGGGAATGGACTGCGGTTCGAAATCTATGGTTTCAAACCCAAGGTCGCCGGACCAGGGCTCGGCTTCCGCCTTTACGTCCGCCCAACCTTGCAGTATTCGCTTCTCGTATTCCTGCCACGTCTTGCTACGAAACATAAAGGCGCGGTCGTAGGCCTTGCCAAGCGATTGCATCGGAATGATGCAAGCGCAATCCACGGCCAGCACGGGACAATCGGCGTGGTCTGCAAGGCGCTTCAGCCATTTCGGAAACGGCGGTACCGGGTAATCTTCGGTCACAACGACAGCGGCGCGTTGCATCAATTCCTTCAAAGGAGACAGCTCGGTCGGCGAGCACGGCAGAAAAAATGAACAGGCAATTTCGCGTTCGGAAAGTTCGCGTTGCAGGTCCGCCGCGCCTTCCATGATGAACGTATGGTGACGGTCGGAATTGAACCGATGACGCCCGGCGAGCCCCTGATAGACGAGCACGGGTTTGTTTAGTTGATTGCCGATCGTGACGGCCACATCGAGGGCAGGATTCTCATGACCGCGCACGGCGTGGTGCAACCAGCAAAGGACGAATGACCGTTCGGTTTGCACCGGCTGTTCATTCAACCGTCGCATTCGCTCCCTTAGATGGATGGGAATGTCTTTTTCCACCGCGTTCACCTTGTACCGAACCGCACTGCATCGAGTAAATCACATTTATCGGTTGCGTCGTTCGGCATGACCTTATGAATCGTTCAAGAAAATCCTAGGTCGAATGATCCAAAACGCCCAAGTGAAGTTTCCTTTAAACTGCTAGGAATTCGTTCCATAAGCCGCTAATGTTGCGGCTCGTAGCCGATGCAACGGTCTTTTGAGCGGATTCAAAACATGCAAGTCGGTCATCCAGGAATTGGCCGCGAAAACCCTCGTTAGAATCGCCGCCCTTATATAATACAGGCGCCGTAACGGTCCATTCTGTCAGACCATTGGAATGAGAGCCCGCTTCATCCATGTCCGCATTCTCCGATACCGCTCAGCCATTCGCTGCTCCTGACGCGGCTTTGCCCGCAACGGCGGAAGCCGTCGACGACAGCCCCCATCGCTTTGCCTGCCACGAAGTCTGGGGCGGCAACCGTTCGATTCAATCGCCGGTCGAGTTACCCGGAATTCGGGGCTACATCTATTCGCAGCCGGTCGTCGGCGCTCGTGGCGGCGATGTCCATTATCTGTCGGTCTGCGGATCCGGCTTGATGTCGCGCGTGTGCCTCGCCGATGTCGTGGGGCATGGCGAGGCCGTGGCCGAAATCAGTTCGCTCATGCATCAAAAGTTGCGACGCAGCATGAACCGTACAGATCAGCGCTCGATGTTGTCCGATTTGAATGCCACGCTATACGAACAAGGTATCGACGCGATGACGACGGCGGCAACCTGCACCTACTTGCCTCCTACGCGCCGACTCTCGGAGAGTTATGCCGGCCACGAGCCCGCTTGGTATTACTCGGTCGCACAGAAAAAGTGGGATCGCCTCAGTATCGAGCATCCGCGCAAGGGCTTATTCGATATCGCACTGGCGGTGGAAAAAGGTGTTCGTTATTCGCGGCGTAAGGTTCGGGTGCGCACCGGCGACCGCATTGTGTTCTTCACCGACGGTTTGCTTGAGACGAAAAGTCCGCAAGAGGAGCAGTTTGGCCGCGAGCGCTTAAAGGCCGCATTGGAGGCATCGACCGAAGAATCCTGCAAGCAACTTGCCGCAAATGTGATCGAATCGGTGCATTCGTTTGCCGCTCATCCGGAGACGATCGACGACGATATGACCATCATCGCCCTTGAATTCGTGGACAATCTACAAAGTTCGGCGTTTTGGCATTTGATTCGCCATCGGCTTTTCAGTCGTGAAGGCATTGTTTACAACGAAGGTGGGAAGTAAGGCGTCGGTAACGCAATTAAAGTAGTCCCCCAGCCCCAGAGGGGCAGGGGCAGCCGGCGATTCGCGGCTCGCCGTCTAACACGCGCCCTTAGCTATTCGTCATTTGCAAATCGCGCTTCGCCATTCGCTCTTATTAATCCAGCCACTTATTGCGCTGCTTGAGTTTTTGCGGCACGAATTCTTCCGTAACAAAACTGATGCCGTTGGTTAAGAGCGCTTCGACTTCCATCTTGAAGCCGTGTTGCAGCATGGCGGCGATTTCTTTTTCCCAATCCTTCTTACCCTTAAACCACGGGTACGCCAGAATCTGTTTCGCGCGTTTGATGTCTTTGTTGTCGATGGCGATCTTCACATCGTCGGATAGGCCGAACTCCTCGAAGTCTTTACTTCGCACGCCGATGAACTTCGCCTCGGGCACGGCCATTCGTTTAGATTCGAACGCGAGATTGATACTGCCCTGCTTGATCACGCTGTAGATGTAATACCCCCACGGATCGTTATCGAGCAAGCAATAGAGCGGCAAATTTAACTCGTTGTGCATGCGATGCAGCAAGCGCCGAACGCCACGCGGCGGCTGGCCGCTACCGTGCGTGAGGATGCAGTTATGCTTCTCCCAGAAACGATCTTCATTGAAGCGCGCCCAGACGGTACCTTTTTCGACGTGCAGGATGAACTTCGCATCGCATTTTCTAAACGTGAATACGTCGGGCTCGACGATGCCGGGGATACTCATTCCCCCCGCGCCCATGCGTCGCAAATCGATCTCATCGCCGCGGCTCGTGATCGTGAGGTTGCCGGCGATGCTGCCGCGACTGTCCGCGAACACGTGCAGTTGCTCGCGCAACGCCTCTAGCGCGACTTCGACATCTTCGATGATCGGGTCCGATTCCTTCTGATCGTTAAACGTCTTTTCGTTGGTGCCCTTGATCGAATGCTTGGTGAGGTAATACAAACCACGGATGCTGGACGTCTTTTCCTCGTCGATCAGCTTCTTGCATGCACTGGCGATTAGCATGGTCTGCATGAAATTTTTCGACTTGTTCAGGTCGAAAAAGTTACGCGTCGCCGCCTTGTCGCCCATCTCGATGATGCGCTTCTTTTTGTTGTAATTCGCGTTGGAAAGCGTGCGCATCGGAATGGAGATTTCCGGATCGCGCTTCTTGTCCGCCGATTTCATCACTTTGCCGGCCAAACCGATGATTTTCAGCGCGGTCGCGTCGGCCTTACCACTGGCCTTGCCCGACTTGCGTTTGGTCGTGCTGCTCTTCGCCGTCGACTGGGCGGTTTTGGTCGTCTTTTTCTTCGCGGCGGTCTTTTTCTTCTTGGCCATCCGTGGTCCTTTCGAGCTAGGGCTGTCCGGGCGGGATTATGCCAAATGGAAGGGACGGTGTCACGAGGGCTAATGAATAAACGCTTGCTTGGCTATTGCCGCAGAAAATCTTGCTGAATGACCGTGATCGATTCACCACATTCAGAACAAACACCGCTCACATTCCCCGTCAAATCGTATCCGCAGCGCGAACATGCCGAATCTTGCCCAATTTGCTTCAAATAGCTGTGATAGTCCCGTCGATCCGTCCAGATAAAAAGGACGGCCGTGAGCATGATTGAAACCATAATCCGAATGTCACCCCATAGAATAAATGGCGGTATCACAGCATTGAACACGATGAATAATACACCGATTAGGACGACCAAACGCGAGCGTTTTTCGTGCCCTACCGGTGTCAACTTCCCCTTGAAGAGTACCAGCAGATACGCCAGTATAAGAGCTAAAAGGATGAAGAACGAAAGTCTCAACGGCTCGCCGATTGCGCCTGCGAGTTCAGGTCGAGCCCAATGGACAGACCACTCACTTTCTGGCACGCCATTGTGATGATGAAATCGCCGACGAATCCACCCCCAGTCATTCCCAAGCTCAATTCCACCATCACCGACGAACAGAAATGCACCGGTGCCAATATCTCCGGCAGCATGGATGAAGTAACTCATCAAAATCAGCCCAAGAGTGAGGAGACCCGCACCGATTAAGAAGCAAATCATCCTCCGACGCGGATGTCGCCGTAAACTATTAACGATTTCGCTGGCTTTCATAACTCTCGATCCACGCACACTTACCCGACTAACAATTGTAATCGTGATCGCAGGTATGTATGTGGTCCATGGCTAACCGGTCGAGTTTCGTATAGCTCTATTCATCAATCTTCGATCCTTTGAAACAAGTCAATGTCAACTCCCTGACTCTTAGGAATTCAACGATACCTCTTTATCACGTTTACATTGCAGCATCTCCCATTGCCGCTCCGAAACACGAACGCCGCATTCGGGACAAACATCGTTTACATTACCGATCAGGTCGTACTGACACGAGTGACAGAGCGTGGACGACTCACGCATTTCAAGATGTTGGCGGCGAACGGATCGAATCTTCTCGATGAAGATCGCAGGCACGAGAGCAAATCCAATCGTCGTGATGTGCTTAAGTTGCCGCGGCCAGAAGTAACGCGGAAACTCGTCGAAGGCAATATGACAGAATACCGCAACCATTGCGGCCAATAGCACTGCAACGACGTCGCCGACGAGAATCGGGCGACAAATTTCAACTGAGCCTTCCAAACGTGTCGGACTAACCAGAGCGCCAGCAATAACGCGAAGAGCGAAAATTCCCAGTAGTCACCGTACCCGACATCTTCCCATGGCTTCGCCCACCGAACGGTCCACTCGCCCGATGGCACACCGCTGGTCGGATGAAAGCGCCGCCGAATCCACGCCCAATCAGTGCCAACGCCGATGCGACCGTTACCGAAGATGAGCCATGTCGTCGGTGTGATCTTCCCGTCGCAATGCACGGAGAATGACAAACCCGTGAGAATCGAACAACCGATTAGCGTCTTAACGTACCAGCGATACGCCTTGGATGGGGTTGGAATTTCGGAAGTCATGTAAGCGGCCCTGATTACACTCCACCATCAATCATTGGGCCGCAAGAATTGAATTGTCAAGTAAATATGGTTGCTCAATAAAGCCAAACGTCTACGCCCGTACCGTCTGCCAAATCTTCTCAATCGCCGCCACGACGTCTTTCGTCGCCGTTTGGCTGGCGTCGACTTGCTGACGGATGTCGCCCGTGGCGCCGGCCGTTTGGTCGGCGAGTTTCTTCACCTCGTCCGCCACGACGGCAAAGCCCAAACCGGCTTCGCCCGCACGGGCCGCTTCGATGCTGGCGTTAAGCGCCAACAGGTTCGTCTGGCTGGCGATTTGCTTGATGACGCTCATCACTTCGCCGATTTCGCCGGAGGTCCGTTGCAAGCCGTCCACGATTTCGAGAGCGGATTTGAATTCGCCTTCGAGCGCAGCCCGGCGCGCTTCGGCTGCCTTGAGTTCCTGCGTCTTTTCATCCATCGCACGCGTTGCCGAGTTGATACTGCCGGCGGCGCGACGAAATGAGCCCAGCATACCTTCGGGCAATACACGGCGGAAGAATTTGCCTTCGCTGGCATATTCCAACGACGCCGTCGCCTCGCGCACAAAAGCATCTGTCATGTCGAGCAAGTGATTGATCGCGTGCAACAAGTCGCCGAGATCGCCGTCCACGTTCACATTGAGCAAGCGGCGTTCTAGATCGCCCCGCGCTGCGGCGCGACAGACGTTGGCGGCTTCCTGAATCCACGCCCCCGCCTCTGCAAGCTCGGCTGCATGGTCGGCCTCAGTAGTAATCGCTTCCGCATTGTCCTTTTCAATCGTCAACATGATGTCAGCCCTACTTGCTTGCTTCTTTCATAACTATTGCGTCGAACAGCGTCGCCCCATGCGTTTTGCCCGTCGCTCTCTCTAACACCCCACCAACTCGCGCTTCTCCGCCGCGTTGTGCAGCGAGAAGATCAGCTCTTCATACGTCATTCCCTGCTCTTCGAGATAGCTCACCAACACCTTCATCGATGCCTGCCATTGATCTTTGGGGTTGCCGTATTTCTTTTCTTCATCGAGCAGCGTGCGATACAACGGTTTGACTTTGTTCAACACATCTCGATCGGGCACGCGTCGATTCGAGTGATACCCGATGATGTTGTTCGCCTCATCAAATGTGGGCGTAACGTGTGCAAATACCCAATAGTGATCGCCGCACTTGGCTCTGTTCACGACATAGGCAAACACTTCATTCCCCGACTGAATCGTGTCCCACAGAAAACGAAACACGCAACGCGGCATATCAGGATGACGGATGATGTTATGCGGCTTACCGAGAACCTCGTCCTCGGTGTAACCCGCCACGCGCAGGAACACTTCGTTAGCATACGTGATGATGCCCTTCAGGTCGGTCTTGCTGACGATGATCTCGTCGCGATCGAACTTACGTTCACGACCGGTTACATGGACGTGCTTGCTCATACGCAGCCCTTTTTCCAGAGAAGAAAGACGGGGTTCACATCGTTTGAATCGGTTTGGAAACCAAGCGACTTGGCATATCTCATGGTGGGAATCCATACGCACCCGCACTGCTGAATAATCCGCAACGACCGATCAGCCCTCGATAGAAGCGATATGCTCGAACACCACGGTCGACGACGCGCAACAGAACCACAACTTCGAGACTGTGTGCGGCAGGCTCCTATTGAGCCCGACCTGCCCGCGCACCAGCCATAACGAAACACCGCTATTACCGCCGATATTCTGAGCATCCGATTGGTTATCTCGCCGCCACACAATACGCGCAAAATTGGCCGATCCACCCGCACGATGTTACGCATGCAGAATCAAAACACGTTTCTATTTGTCATTTGCCCGCCGCTTTCCGGCTCGACGGTCTTGTGGAAACTGCTCGCCACATCGCCACAGGTTTCGGCGTTTGAGACGGAAGGACAACATCTTCCAGACGTGCGCGATGTGATGCGACGCGATCCTTGGAATCCGAACGCGACGATGCCTTGGGAGCAGATCAAGAAAGCGTGGATGCGACAATGGGATTTGAACAAACCCATCCTGCTCGAGAAAAGCCCGCCGCACATCCTGCGGACCGATGCGATTGCGCGACACTTTCAACCCGTTCGCTTCATCATCATGGTACGCAACCCGTTCGCCCAATGCGAAGGCCTCATGCGTCGCCATAATTGGAGCGTGGAACGCTCGGCACAGTTTGTGGCCAACTGCTTACAAGTACAGATGCAAAACGCGCGTACGCTGCCAGATGCGACCTATTTAACTTACGAGTCGTTCGCCGACGACGTCTCCGCCACAGCTCAGCGCATTCTTGAATTCATGCCCGAACTCGAATCGCTCGACCACGCGCGAACGTTTAAAGCCAACTCGCTAGACGGCCTCGTATCACGCCCCATCACTAACCTTAACGAGCGTAAGATCAATAACCTAAAGGCATCGGATGTAAATCGAATTGCCGACGTGCTCACCTCTGTCGAAGAGGCCGTTGCGTATTGGGGGTACGCAGATTCCTTTTCCGGCGCCACACGTTCCACATTGTCGATCTCATAAGTCGGGCAAGTCAATCCGCATTCCGGGCATACGCCGGATTCATTTCCACTTAGATCGTACTGGCATTGCGCACATCGAGGTGTATCATCGATACGTTTGTTGCGAGGCTTTCTTACAGAAAACCAAAATACAATGATCGCCTGGATGTATTTTAATAGCCTCCTTAAGATACCAAGGCTTACTTCACAAGGACGGCACCATTGCACATCGAAAATCCATTCCACGATGGCGAACTCGAAGCTCAACGTCGCACGGGCGAATCTGCTGAAGGCGCGCGCAACGGCGAAATGATCATGGACCGCATCCACCCTGGTGGTGCGAAGCTTATCGAGCGCCAGCAACTTCTGGTGTTAGCTACGATCGATAAGCAATCGCTACCGTGGGCGTCGGTCGTGTTAGGCCAGCCCGGATTCATGAATGCATCGGCGTTGGATGAGATGATCGTCGATCTATCCGCCGCACACGTCGCCGTGGGTGACCAACTGCTTAACCGCGTCGAAAATGATGATCGCGTGGGTGCGCTCATCATCGCCTTAGCCTCGCGGTTGCGCATTCGCGTCAACGGCAACGCGAACATCGACGACCAACAGTTACGAATTAGGGTCGCCGAAAGTTATCCGAACTGCCCGAAGTACATCCAACGACGGCGAATTAGTTTCAGCGATGATTCGACCATTGCGTCCGCATCAACGTCGTCGGGTATCAATTTAGAAGACGAGCAACTGCGCATCATCCGGGACGCCGATACGTTCTTTATCGCGACCATGCATCCAGACCGGGGTGCGGATGCATCCCATCGCGGTGGCATGCCCGGTTTTGTTGAAGTTGTCGATGACCGCACGCTTAGCGTGCCAGACTATGTCGGTAACAGCATATACAACACGCTCGGCAATCTAATTGTAAACCCTGCCGCCGGGCTCGTTTTCCTTGACTTCGAAACGGGCGCAACGCTGCAATTGACCGGCAAAGCAGAGATCGATTGGGAAGGCGAAGACACCGACGGTCCCACCGGCGGCACGAAGCGCTTTTGGACATTCACCGTCGATGAGTGGGTTCAATCAGCAATGCCGGTCAAGATGGATTCCGAACTAATCGACTATTCACCGTTTAATCCCGGCAACGAATGACTCACCGACGCGTCGCTTTGAAAGACGCAGCCTAGCAGATCTCCCAATTGATAAGACAGCACCGGGTGCCCCATCCTTCGCGCTAGCGAAGGGTGGGGAATCTCAGACAAACCCAATACCGACTCTACGATTTGATGACGATTCCCCGTTGACCTCGCGCGTGACAAATCCCCAACCGTCGATTATTCTCTTAGGTGGCCGGAAGAAGTTCCTTTAAACTTCATCCAAATACAATTACTTTAGAAGCGCGAAAGGACTGTGATGAAAGCGCGCGAACTGGAAAAACTGGGTTTTACGTTTCGACCGATGATCGCGGATATCCTCAAGGCGTGCGGCGACGCGCGCGCGACGGGGAAGAGCGCGACCGACATCCGCAATGCGGTGCACAAGCTGCGCGACGACGCCGCCAGCATGATCGACGACGCTCATTTTGGCGAAATCGCTAAGGAAATCGTCGGTGGCGACGGCATCGGCTATCAATTCAAAGACGCGGAAACCGCGACGGATCGTTATCAAGTCTGGGGTGCGGAGAACATCGACCAAGGCGCGATCGACCAGATGAACGCCGCCGTGCGCCTGCCGATCTCCGTCGGCGGCGCGCTCATGCCTGACGCACACCTCGGCTACGGTTTGCCCATCGGTGGCGTCCTCGCGACCGAAGGCGCGGTGATTCCGTACGCCGTCGGCGTCGATATCGCATGCCGCGTGATGTTGTCGGTCCTGCCGATGCCGATCGAAGACGGTGCACCTGATCCGATCGACAAGCACGAAGAACAGTTGATCAAGGTCGTCGAAAAGAACACGCGGTTCGGCGCCGGTGCGTCATTCCGTGGGCGCAGCCTGCGCGAACACGATGTGCTTGAGCGCGACTGGAACATCACCCCCATCACACGCAAGACGCGCGAGAAGGCCGTCTGCCAACTCGGTACCAGCGGTGGTGGGAATCACTTCGTCGACGTCGGCGAATTGGAAATCACCGAGGATTTTCGCGGTGTACCGGCGGGGCGTTATGTGGCAATCTTAACCCACAGCGGCTCACGCGGCCCGGGCGCGATGACGTGCGAATATTACAGCAAGATGGCCCAGCAGATGCACCCGCGCATCCCGAAGGAATTTAGACATTTGGCTTGGTTGCCGATGGACGGTGCCGGCGCGGAATACTGGGCGGCGATGGAGCTGATGGGCGAGTTCGCCTCGGCGAATCACCACTGTATCCACTCGACGATTCTGCGCGACCTGAAACTCGAACCGTTGTTGCAGATCGAGAACCATCACAACTTCGCATGGAAGGAACAACACGGCGGTCGTGAAGTGATCGTCCACCGAAAGGGCGCGACGCCGGCTGGCAAGGGCGATCTCGGCATCATTCCCGGCAGCATGGCAACGCCCGCTTATGTTGTCGAAGGTAAGGGTAAGCCGGAAAGTTTCGACTCGGCCGCGCACGGTGCCGGTCGTGTGATGTCGCGTAAAGCTGCGAAGAACACGTTTCGGTGGAACCCCGTACGTAAGGAGTTGGTGAAGAAGCGCGTCACGCTGATTTCGGCAGGCCTCGACGAGGTACCGGGCGTGTATAAAAACATCGACCAAGTCATGGCGGATCAGTCGGACTTGGTGGATGTCAAAGCGCGCTTCCTCCCGCGGATTGTGAAGATGGCGGATGATGGTTTCGTAGAGGATTGATGGCGGTAGCCGCTTCTATAACACCCGATGTAACACGAGGTTTCCATCATAGTGCGACAGCACAATCAGAGCCGCGCCCGTTAGGAAGCGGTCACCGTTAATATGTTTCGGGCCGATTGATAAGCTCGCGAAATCAACGGCGACACGCAACTACCACCCTCTCCCTTTTTTAGGGAGAGGGCCGGGGTGAGGGTTTACATCGGCAACGTGAGCATTTGAGTTATTGTCAACCAACCCGAAAAACACCGGTTGCAAACCGGTGCCACAGCGCGAACCGTAGGGTGCGTCCCTCGACGCACCACCGGATCGCTCAACCTAAAACCGAAACGCCAACTCGCCCGCACCGTCGGTCGCCGTCGCAGCCAACAACGCCGCGTAACTATCTACGACGCGCTCGGCCGCATTCAGGTCGAGCGCGTCGATTGCGTTTTGAATCGTCGGCTCGTCGGGCCCTTCGACTTCCACAAACAAGCCCAACTGCGGCACTTCGTCGAGTTCGATCAAGCAACGGTTAAACGACCACGTTTCGCGGCGTTTTTCGAAAATGAGCGACCGCGTGTAACCCAACGCACGAAACAACGCACGCATCGCATCGCCGTCGCCTGCGGTTGTTTCGATTTCTTCGCGATGCTTCAAAACACCTGTCGAACGCGGGCCTTTAAACGTAACCGTGCACGTCACGACACCCGTGTCGTCATGGACGGCACGCCGCACACGCAAGCCGCATCCGCGTGTTCTTAACTGACCGTCGGTCGTGTCGAGCAGCGTGTTCGTTTCAAGAACGCTGCCACGCGGTTCGGCCCCGACGGCGCGCAGCCGCTCTCGCACGGGTTGGTGATCGCATACACGCAGTTTGGCTTCGAGTTCGATGGGCATATCAGCATTCGTGTTTTTTCAACATGCGGCCACAGGCCGCGGCTCTGTTGTGGTGTGCGCCTTGAATCCTACACTCGCCCAATCTTACTAATTCGATGGCTTATCTGTTTCAGCGGACACCTACTTCACAATCAAATTCAACATCCGCCCCGGCACATAGATCGTCTTAACGAGATTACCCGCTTCAACGCGGGCTGCGACCTTCTCTTCCGCCATCGCCGCTGAGGAAATCACTTTTTCGTCCGCGTCTTTCGCAACCGTAACGCGGCTGACGAGTTTTCCGTTGATCTGCACCGGTATCTCGATTTCATCGTCGACAAGCATCTTCTCGTCGTAGCTGGGCCATTCGGCGGCGGCGACTGATTCGCCCGCTTGCGCCGCGCCCAACTTGTGCCAAATCTCTTCCGCTAAGTGTGGCGCGAACGGTGCGACGATGCGCACCAAGTGGCTCATCTGATCCCGAGTCAAAACGGTCGCGCCCTTCGCCTTCTTCTCAACCGACTGCGCGACATTCTTAAACTCAAACATCGCCGCAATCGCAGTGTTGAACGCGAGCCGCTCGATATCATCGCCTACTTTGGCAATCGCACGGTGCAACTGCTTCTCAACATCGCCGTTCGGCTGCTCGGCAATCCGCAACGCGCCCGTTTCTTCATTTACGCAAAGCCTCCAGATATCGCGAAGAAAGCGAAACAGCCCCACCGTATCCTTGGTGTTCCACGGCTTACTCGCCTCCAACGGCCCCATGTACATTTCATACAAGCGGAACGTATCGGCGCCGTATTCTTCGATGATGTCGTCCGGGTTCACGACGTTCTTCAACGTCTTGCTCATCTTCGCGACGATCTGCTCGACTTCCTCGCCGCTTTCGATCAACACATGCTTGCCGTCGCGTTCTTCGACTTCGTCAACCGGAACCGTGCGGCCTTCTTTGTCTTTGAAGGCAAAACTGGTAATCAACCCTTGGTGAAACAGCTTTCCAAATGGCTCCGCCGTGCGCACATGACCCAAGTCGTGCAGAATCATGTGCCAAAAGCGGGCATACAGCAGGTGCAAGACGGCGTGCTCGGCACCACCGATGTATAAATCAACGCCGTTATCCCCCATCCAATACGCATCCGCCGCGTCGCCGATGGGCATTTGATTATTCTTCGGATCGCAATAACGCAGGTAATACCAACACGATCCCGCCCAGCCCGGCATGGTGTTCGCTTCGCGTTTCACCTTGGCATCGGCGGCCATTCCGTCGACGCCCGCAGCCCCGGCCGTCGTAGTAATCCAGTCCGTCGCCTTGCCCAACAACGGCGTCGGGTCGTCGCTTTCAACGGGCTGGTAATCGGCCAACGGCGGCAACTCGACCGGCAACGCGCTTTCGCTAACCGGGTGATGATCGCCCTTCTCATCAAACACAATCGGGAACGGTTCGCCCCAATACCGTTGACGACTAAAAAGCCAATCGCGCAACTTAAAGTTCACGCGCCCACGACCGAATGTCTTTTCTTCCAGCCAGTCGATAATTTTTCGCTTGGCCTCGGCGATGTGTAGACCATCCAAGAAGCCACTATTGATCGCCGGTCCGTCCCCGGTAAACGCTTCGCCATCGAACTCCGCCGTCGGTTGCACCGTCCGCACAATCGGCAGATCAAATGCCTTAGCGAAGTCCCAGTCGCGCTGATCCTGCCCCGGCACCGCCATAATCGCGCCGGTCCCGTAGCCCATCAGCACGTAATCCGCCGTCCAGACCGGTATCTTTTCGTTGTTCGCCGGGTTCAGGGCATACACGCCGGTAAAGACGCCCGTCTTTTCTTTGTTTTCCTGCCGTTCGACATCGCTACGATTGCGCGCTGCGTCTACATAGGCGCGCAGCGTATCGACATTTGTCTCTTTCGCGGGACTCGCGAGTGTTGCATCCACCAACGAGTGCTCCGGCGCGACCACCATATACGTCGCGCCGAAAATTGTATCGGGTCGAGTGGTAAAGATGCGCAGGTGTTCGCCCGTCGGCTCACCCGCGTCATTCAATAACGGAAAGTCAACTTCCGCGCCTTCGCTGCGACCGATCCAGTTTGACTGAAGCGTGCGCGTCATCTCCGGCCATTCGACGTCCTTCAGTCCTTTCAACAATCGATCGGCATAGGCCGTGATGCGAAACATCCACTGCCGCAGCGGCTTGCGCAATACCGGATAGCCGCCGCGCTCGCTGCGACCGTCGATCACTTCTTCGTTGGCCAGCGCCGTGCCCAACTTCGGACACCAATTGACCGTTTGCTCGCCGAGATATGCCAAGCGATACGAATCGATGATCTTGCGCCGCGCCGCGTCGCTTAAATCCGCCCAATTGACCGACGCCGCTGCGTCGCGCTCATCGGCGTGTTCGGCAGCGTTCGGATTTACAACGGCCGCGCGCTTGCCCGATTCGAGTTCCGCAATCAACTCGCCGATCGGTCGCGCCTTTTGCCGATCGACATCGAACCAAGCGTTATAGATTTGCAAGAATATCCACTGCGTCCAGCGGTAATAGTCAGGGTCGATCGTGCCGAACTCGCGCGACCAATCGTAGTTGAAACCAAACCGCTTTAACTGACGCCGAAAGTTATCGATGGACTTCTTCGTCGTCTCCGCCGGGTGAATGCCCGTTTGAATCGCATATTGCTCGGCTGGCAGGCCGAACGCATCCCAGCCCATCGGGTGCAACACGTTGAAGCCGCGCATGCGCTTGTAGCGAGAAACGATATCCGTGGCCGTGTACCCTTCCGGGTGCCCCACGTGCAGCCCTGCACCACTCGGATAGGGAAACATGTCGAGGGCAAAGAACTTGGGGCGCGACGCGTCAAAATCCGCATCGCCGGGATTGGGCATGCGATAGGTCTGATGTTCGTCCCAATAGGACTGCCATTTGGGTTCGATTTGGGCGGGGTCGTAAGTAGCGCTCATCGTCCGTCGGGTTTCCGCTGCGCATCTGCGAACCGACGCGCGGCCTCGCGATGCAATCCATAGTAGTTAGAAACCCGAGAGTCTAAAGCAAACCCGCAAAATGGCTAAGGCGCAACGGTTTCGCACATTGCAATCCCCGCCATCTGAGGACTGCAAGTGGCGATCACCCGCTCATTTCGACCAATTTCTCGCACACCAATCTCCATTAAAAAACGGCCCCTGCCGCATCTGCGACCGGTGACCGTTTCGGAGGGATAAAGACTGATTTTTGGAATGCCGTTGATCGGCGATTTAGCGGCGACGGCGAATCAGAGCCAAGCCACCTACGCCGAGAAGCATCAACGATGCCGGTTCCGGCACGACGTCGATTCTCAAAGCGTTAAGGTAGCCATTGCCGCCCGAAGCACCTTCGAATCCGACGTACAGAATATTGAAGGCCTGCGGCGACAAATTGGTCAGCGTTACGACCGTGTTCTGATTGTGATCGCCATTAACACCAACCTCCAGGTCGATGGAATCGACCACTGTCGAAAGCGAGTCGTCGGTGTAAACCGTATATCGCGTCACGTTGTCGTTGTTGAACTTGTGCGAGCCGTAGAACGTGAGGTGGTAAAGCTTCGTCGGATCGAGGTTCTGAATCTCGAACGTAGAGTTAACATAGTAGTCGTAAACCGCTTCATTCACGCCCAGATCGCCCAAGGCGACCGCGTCGTAAACGGTGGCAGTCGGATCCTGAGTCGCGCCCGACGGTCCATTGAAATAGTCTGTACCGCTCGCCGAGCTAAAGCCGAAGTTGATGTTGGTTGGAGCCCCCGTCTTATCGATTAGACCGGGCCAGAACACCGACGAATCGACGCTGTTCCAGCTGTTGCCATTCGGGTCGGGGTTCGACGTCGTCGCGCCACGGAAACTGGTGCCATTGCCGAAGTCGATTAACACAGACTCCGCTCGGGCCAATGAAGCCGCCGCAACCAATGCGACCGCGAACGTAGCCCCCTTTATAAAACTCTGCTTCATCTCAAAATCCTCCACTTCCCCAAGACATTTGGGGGTTAGATCAATACTCGCGTGGATATGGATACTTGGTCCAAAACCCGACCATATAGCGTTAATGCTATAAAAATGTACGTCGCGAGTCAACGGTTTGGCCCTTGCGAGACTGAAACAGCGACATCGCTATTCCCGACCTCACAATCGCGACCATGCACAATCGCAGACATATCACGTAACTTTTTTATTTGGAATGATTTACACAAACGCGATGAGACAAACTGATAGTAGTTTGATCGATTCCGGGCCAATTGCCGCTGAGCATACCTGAGATGAATGCATTAACCGTCGCCGCGGACAAACTTCGTGATCAGCGCCCGCGCGATCCGCCAGTCGCTCTTAACCACCGTCGCCGACACACCGAGCTGCGATGCCGTTTCCTCGATCGTGAATCCGCCGTAGAAGCGAAGCTCGACGACCTCAACCAAGCGCGGATCCAGCGACGCCATGTGTTCCAGCGCCTCTTCCAGCGCGAGCAGGTCAACGCCGTCGTCCGTTTGCGCCACCGGCGTCAGGTGGGTTGCCAGCGTGATCTTATTTCCGTCGCCGCCACGCTTAATCGCACCGCGCCCCCGCGCATGTTCGACGAGCAGTTGTCGCATCACCCGCGCGGCAATCGCCCGAAAATGCGCCGCGCTCTCAGCCTTCAAGCCGCGACCCGCCAGCATTTTTAAATAAGCTTCGTGCACCAGCGCCGTTGGTTGCAGCGTATGATCGGCGCGCTCGCGGCGCAGATAGGCCGAAGCGATCTCCCGCAGCTCGCGATAGACCTGCTCGAACAGCACATCCATATCGACGCCCGTCGCCCCCGCGAGTTGCGTCAGTGCTGCTTTAATTCGTTCGTCATGCTTCGGCTGCATCAATCCTGCCAGTCGCTTTTTAGCGATTCGCTCCAATCGCTTCCCAGTGTGTCAACAAATCGCACATGATTCTCGACCGTCACCAGTCCGTCTTATATGAACCTTACTGCTCCGCCGCTTCCAATTCCGCAATGAAATCCGCAACGACTTTTACGCGCCGATGATCGGCGCCCAACGTTGTAACCAGTTGTTGATGGCATTGTTCCAACTCGGGCAACGCGGCGACCACATCGCCTGCCTTTCCCCGACAATACGCGCGGTTACCGCGCAACACCAAAATCATAATATGGCCTTCCGGCAAAGCCCCCTCCGCTTGTTCCACCGCCTGATGGTATAGCTCAAGAGCCTCATCAATTCGACCTTGCGCCATCACGGCCTTTGCCAAGTTGTTAAGATTCGCCGCTCGCAAATGATGGACCTTCGGCATTTGCGAATCGCGAATGGCATACGCCTTGCGGCTCATTGCCTCTGATTCCGCTGCTTCGCCTATCCCAAGCAGCGGTAACGCAATGTTTGCATACGACATCGCCGTATCGAGATGGTCGGGTCGCAAGATCTCTTGCCGAATGCCCAAGGCCCGCCGATGCATCTCGATTGCTTCTTCGGCTCGGCCCGCCGCTTGGTAAGCATTGCCTAGATTGTTGCAGCAATTGGCAATGTCCATCCTTCTGTCGGGCAACTCGTTGTCGTAAATGCTGAGCGATTCGCGATGTCGTGCGATCGATTCGTCATCTTCACCGAGCCGTTCGCAGCAGGACGCCACGCCTGTTAGTGCGCTGGCGAGCTTGCCCATATCGCCAAGCAGCTTAGCCTTCTCGACCGCACTCAGATAAAGCGAACGCGATGCTTCAAAACGACCCGTCTCGAAATACACATGCGCCAAGCTATGCGGCCACAATGGTCCGACGGCATTGCCCGATTCATCCGCAGCCGCCCGAATTTCATCTGCCTCGACAAAGTTACGCTCTGCATCTTCGAACCGACCAAGGTACATCTGGCTGCCCGCGATATATTCCTGCACGTCGGCCAATGCCAATATTGGTCGCGCAGGCAACGCTTTCAGCAATTCGTAACACCGTTCGAAATGATCCAGCGCTTGCTCATACAAGCCGATGGCCAAGTAGCTCCGACCGATCGTCTTATGCAAGTCGGCACGCGTTTCCGGATAATCGTCGAACTCGCCCGTGTCAATTCGCTCGGCCGCCGCATCCAGCACGCTGCGCACCGTCGCCTCTTCACCGGCGGCAGTATTGGGATTCGCCGACGCCAAGATTTCGCTCAGAAACGCCGTCGCCGCCTTCGCGCGCGACGCATCGATTTCCGACGCTCGCCGCGCCGAATTCGCCAAGGCCGCGCTCGACAATGCGAAAATCGTCAAACCGATCAACGCGACCACCGCCAACGACGAAACCGTCACCAATGCCCGATTGCGAGCGGCGAATTTTTTCAACTCGTAGCTCACCGACGGCGGTCGCGCCACGATCGGTTCGTCGGCCAGATAGCGCCTTAAATCCTGCGCCAAAGCCGACGCCGAGTCATAGCGCATGTTCGGGGCTTTGGACATCGCCTTGGAAACTATCGTTTCCAAATCCCCGCGCAGCGAACGATTGACGTGGCTCAAGCGCGTCGGCGTGTCGTCTTGCAGCGACCGCGCAGCTTCCGCAACCGACTTGCCGCTCATATCCAACGGCAGCGTGCCCGTCAGCATCTCGTACAACACCACGCCAAGCGAATAAATATCGCTGCGTGCATCGATATCCTCACTGCGACCGCTCGCTTGTTCGGGGCTCATATACGCCAGCGTACCGATGATCTGCCCGGCGTTGACCGTGACCGTCGTCGCTTTGATGTCGCTTTCCGTCGCCCGCGCCACACCAAAATCCAGAATGACGGGGCGACCTTCATCCCCCACCAAAATATTGGCTGGCTTCAAATCGCGATGAATCACACCGCGCATATGCGCGAAGTGCACCGCCGCACAAATATCGACAAACAGCTTAATTCTCGCTTCAACGTCACTCGCCACCTTTTCAAGTTGCTGATGCAACGGTAAGCCCTTCACCAATTCCATCGTGAAGTACGGTTGCTCACCGCGCGCCGTCTGCACCGTGCCGGCCTGAAAGATGCGCGCGATGCCGGGATGGTCGAGTTGCCCGAGTAAATCGATCTCGCGCCGAAAGCGTCGCATCATCTCGCGGCTCGCCACGCCCGGCCGCATCATCTTGAGCGCGACCGTTCGCTTTGGAGACGCCTGCTCGGCCTCGTATACCGTGCCCATGCCGCCTTCGCCGAGTTTCCTGATGATGCGGTATTCGCCGATCGTTTCTGGTACGTTGCCCTCGTCCGAAACCTCAGTAGCCAACCATTCGATGTGATCCTTGGCCAACCCCGAATCCACCAGCGTGATCGGGTCGTCGTCACCGGCGAGCAGTTCGTCCACGGCATGGCGCAGGTCGGCATTATCGCCGCAGGATTTTTCGACAAACGCGGCGCGCTCCGCCCCCGTTAAATCGCAGGCCGATTCAAAGATCGGTTTGGCTCGATGGAACAATTCGGGCGTCATGATGAATACCAATCGTCATCTATGATACCGGCTTTGTCGGAGCGATTTGAGACTGCCCACCTGGAGGGCGGTTCTGATAACGACCGCCCGTCGATTGGCCACCGTAGGCATCGCAATTATCGCGCGGATCTAGAGACGAATTGGGACCCGGCGACGTGCTAAGGCTGATGCTCTGTTGGCTCGCTTACCACGCTGAATTGGGGTGCCTGAGTTTGCAAACTGGCGGCTTCGGACCGAAGAAAGGCAACTGGAGACGAAGGGATTCGAACCCTCGACCTTCGCATTGCGAACGCGACGCTCTCCCAACTGAGCTACGTCCCCGTTATCTAAAACTATATCACGTTATCGTTGGTCGGCAAAATCTCACATGCCAAACCGCATTCCGGGCAGCGCGGCGCTTCGGTCGCGCGTAGGTCGTAACCGCAGCCGAGACAAACGGCGATGCCCGCATCGATCAGTCGCTTCCGAAGAAACTGCTGCACCGAGCGTTCCCACAAAACACCGATGCCCCAGTAGTACACGGCAACAAACGCGAGAATAAGAAGCGGCAGTGCTATCCAAGTCGCGACGCCCCATTGCGTGCCGTAACTCAGCACGACCCGCACAACTGCCGGGGCCGCCATTACCGTGACGATGAGCACAGCAAGCCCGTACAGCCAAAACCGCCAGTTACGACCGAACAGTTGCCGTTGCACGGCCTTCAAGGCCGCGCGGCGGTCGTCGTCGGTCGCGAACAACCCCATCTCCGGGTAGGTGCCGTACATCCATTCGTACTTGGATTTGCTCGGTTCCATCAGGTGAAAGAACGGCCCAGTCACCCTTAGCTTTCTTGCGGCCCGGCGAGTGGGCCAAACTCCGGCATTTACTTGCCAGAATTGCCTGCAGGGACTACTTTTTGACGTTTCGACTTTTGGAGATTTCCTGCGGCGGATGTACCGCCGTACGCATTGTTGAGGGATGCAGGCAATGGGTGCGATTTCGCATTTTCTCGATCATCAGTTTCGACATTTCAACGCACGCGAAACCGTCGACGCGGCCAAGGCGTGGAAGCGGCACTTGTCCGAAGGCGGCGAGATGTTCCTCTCGATGGCCGGTGCCATGAGCACGGCCGAGTTGGGTATTTCACTGGCCGAGATCATTCGGCAGGACAAAATCAGCGCCATTTGCTGCACGGCTGCCAATCTCGAAGAAGAAATATTCAACCTTTTCGCGCACAAGAGCTACGATTGGGCCACCAACTATCGCGATCTGAGCCCGCAGGATGAAGCGGCTTTTCGCGACCGTGGCTTGAATCGTGTGACCGATACGTGCATTCCGGAAGAGGTGATGCGGCATACCGAGCATCGTCTCGTCGAACTTTGGGCGGCGGCGGCTAAAAACAAGACGCCCAAGTTTCCTTACGAGTTTATTTACGACCTGATCGACCTGCCGGGCATTAGCGATCTCTATGAGATCGACCCGAAAGATAGCTGGATTCTGGCCGCTAAAGAAAAGAACTTGCCGGTTTACACACCGGGTTTTGAAGATTCGACGCTGGGCAGCATCTTCACGGCCAACGTAATGATGGGCAAAATCGAAGGTCATCACGCCGTGCGCTTCGGCACCGAACAGCTCAAGCATTTGGCCGATTGGTACATCGAGCGTGCCGAGCGCAACTGCCCGGTCGGCTACTTCCAAATCGGCGGCGGCATCGCGGGCGACTTTGCGATTTCGGTGGTGCCGATGCTGATTCAGGACTTCCATAAGAAAGTGCCCTACTGGTCGTATTTCTGTCAGATTTCCGACAGCACTACGTCGTACGGTTCCTACTCGGGTGCCGTGCCGAATGAAAAGATCACGTGGGAAAAAATCGACGTCGGCACGCCGAGCTTTATGATCAATTCCGACGCCAGCATCGTGGCACCGTTGATCTTTGCTTACGTGTTGGATCAGTAAGCCAAAGCAACATCATTAAATAAAACAAAGCCGCCGGTCGCTTCCATCAAACGAAACGACCGGCGGCCTTTCTTATTTCAAATTCTCTTCAGCGCCCATGCTACCCAAGGAGTTTTCCGAGATGAAACTCCAACGGCTTATCCGACGGTCGCGGCGTGGCACCGCGGCGCAGGTCAGGCAGCACCATCACTTCGATCATGTTATGTTCCGGGTCGGTCGTTTCGATTCGCACGACTTCACCATACGCCGGCGGTCGATACTCACCCGGCGGCAGTAACACTTCGACGACGAGCATATTCGGGTTACTCGGATCGGTACCGAGGAATGTCACCTTATAATCCGGATCGCTGCACGCCACCGACGTCACTTCGATCGGCGTATCGCCGTTGTTCATGATATTGATTTCGCGCTGCTTGTTCTTATAGGTATTGGCGTCGGCAACAATCCGATTGGGAATGATCTTGACGCGCGGTGGCAATTCCAACGACGCCTTGATCTCCCAGGTGGGTTGCTCCGGAATGTTCGTTTTGAAGGCGAACTGCGTGAAGTTATAGCCCACGTTATACGGCGGCTGGCTGAAGATATAGAACTCCCACAACTCACCAGGGCGTTTTTCCTGCAACTGTCCGATGAACTTATCGCCAGAGATTTTATTCAACTCGAGCTTAAGCGGGCTCACACCCGACGTGTTGCGGATCGAGATGATACGCGACACTTCTTCGCCCGCTTTGACTGCCCCGAAGTATGCACGCGACTTGGACAACTTGGCCATCCCCGCACGATCCGACGGGTCGGTGCGGCTGTCGAATGTAACCGTCATGTTGGCAACGCGCTTCACTTCGCCGACCATGTTGATCTTCATCTTTGGTTTCTTGGGATCGTTAAACGCGATATCGAGATATTCGTGAACCTTGCCGTGCTTGTTGGTCGTTTTGAGCACGAACGGAATGCGACCCTTTTCGCCCGGTTCGATCACCTTGCTGTAGTTATCCGCCACCGAGCAGCTACAGCGCGGCTTGGCTTCCAACACGCGCAACGTTTCAGTTCCGTTGTTCAAAAACTCAAACGTGTGTCGCAAGGTTTCGCCGGCCCAAACGGCACCGAAGTTGTGCGTCAGTTCCGCCTCCGGCATCGTCCAGCTCGGGCCGCTTACGGTTTCCACTGCCGCAGGCTTTGCGGACGCATTACTCGGGCTGCTATCCGACGGCGCGTCGCTCTTGGTCTCCGCCGTCTTGGTTGGCTTGTCGTTCGTGGCCGGTTTAGCGTCGTCGCCGCTGCCTTCATTATTGCCAACGGCATTGTCGCAACCCAACGGTAATGCGACGACGATCAAAAACACGGCCAGCTTGTTCCAAAAACGAATCATCTTGCGCCTCGCGATCAATCGGAGCAGTTTCATTTTGCAAAAACACCGCTGCCAGAATCGACGATCGATCGATAGCAGCGGTTGTTTACGAATTTAAGTCAAATTATCCGGGGGGAATGCGGTTTGAATCAACCCGCTTTGCGTCGCCCGGCCGTCGCCTTCTTGCGCGATGCCGTTTTTTTCTTTTTCTTGGCGGTTTTCTTTCGGACGGCAGGCTTGGTCGTGACCTTCTTTTTACGTTTGGCCGCCTTCTTTTTCGTACTCGTCGAACCTCGCACCGCCTTGCGGATAATCTTCACGGCCAAGTCCGCTTCGGATTCAGCCTCAAAGCTGAACATCCCGACGTATTCCCTCCGCACCACCTGCGCGATGAAGAAATTGAGATTGATACCGGCATCGGCCAATGCCGCCGCAATGCCGCGACCCAACCCCGCACGGTTTTCACCGATCACCCAAACGCACGGGAAGCCGGACTTCTGAAAGCCCGTGCGTCGTGCGGCGCGCTGATCCTTGCTGCCTTCGACGGGGAAGACTTCAATCGTGGCCTGCGTCTTATCGGGATGAGAAAACCCCATCACCAAATCGAGATTGACGCCGCTTTCGGCCAAGGGTGAAAGCGTGCGGGCCAGCGCGCCCGGCGTGTTGCCGGTATTGGTCGACCACAAAGTCGCTCGTCGAACGGTGACAGCCATAGAAGATTCCTCCGTGCCTTAATTCAATCTGATCGTTGCCCGAGCTTTCCCATTACACCCCGGCGTTTCGCATCGCTAGGCCATGATGCGATACACGGCGAGCAACACGCCGCCGAATAGCATCATCGTAACCAATATGCTAACACACAATCGCAAGCTACTCAGCGGAACTGCCGAGAGTTTCCGACAGCGCAGCGTTCGGTAAACGATGCTGACGCTCAAAATCAACGGTGCCAACATCACGAGACGCCAGACACCATGAATCTCAATGTAATTGACGAACACCGCGCGTAACGCTTCCATCAGACGCGTCCCCCGGCATTCATACGTTCAACCCGCGCCAAGACATCCAGCATGACCAACAGATTGAGCAAGCCCGCAATACCGGCATACACCACGCCGATATCACCCGATGGCCACGGCGCGCGATACGAAACCAACGCGTCCGGTGAATCGATACCGTCTTCAACGCGCTGCGCCGACACGGCTTCATTTATCCGCAAATTCTCGGCGCTCTTCCACGCAATCAACGACTGCGGCCCCATGCAAACCTGTGCCGCGATCCAAGGACCGTTCTCGCGCGGCGCGATAACCGTACGCACACCGCCTACTGCGACACCGCTCCAAAACGTGACCGTGATCACCACAAACAAAATAACGCCGCGCGCCTTCTCGCCGATCCACCAATGCCCAAGCCCTGGCATGAGCCATGAAAGAAAGGCGGCAGTTGGGCCGGATAGTTGGCCGCGTTTGGGGGCGATCTTTTTGACCGGCATTTAGATTACCATCCACAAGGGCCGGCTGGGTCGCCACAACGACCACAACCACCCGGTTGAGCGGGCGCCTTGGCCGCAGGCGCTTCCGAGCGTGCCGCGAATACACTGACTTGGCGTGCCACGTCCTTTGCTCCGCAACTTGGACACGCCACAGCGCGGCGGTCCTTTTCGGAACGGATCAATTCGTCAAAGACGTGTTCGCAAGCCTGGCACTGAAATTCGTGCAGGGGCATTTTCACAACTCCCGCTGGTTTCCTACCTTATCAACGCACGCCGAAGTATAACCATCACGCGCGGGGCGGACAATTATCCGCCCCTAACATCTGATCCGAACATATCGCTCTATGGGTTGTATCGGCAGGCGACGACGGCCTCAGTTACCCGCCAAATCGAGCACTGGCTTAGCGGGATAGCCAAGAACGGCTTCCGCATCGTATGGAAATAGCTTTATACGGCTGCCAAACGCCGGTCAGTTATCTGAAAACCTGTAAACGCTTCGTCAAAAAATCGTAAGCCGCCGTTCGTGACGCATTTGTAAATCGGTGATCGCCCTCAAATAAAGATAGGGCCGAAGGTGATTCGAGTTCGCCCGCGTGCGATGACTCACCTAACGCCTCCAGCGCTGCCTTCCACTCCTGCGCCGCCGTCGGTTGTCGCTCCCCCACGTTATGCAACACCAGCAGCGCTCGCGGCATGATCAATGCGGCGGCCATATCGAAATCAAACGGCACATCGGCGGGGCGCCGTCGATAGGGCATCAGACGCGGGAAATAACGATACTTGCGCGTATCGTCGCGACACCAATTCATCAGGTCTTCCGAGTATCGCAACAACCGTGGCCCGCAATGTACGGCGGTCGCATCAATCCGGTCATCCAGTGCGGCGAGCAACAAGCCCGTCGTCGCGCCGTGCGAATGGCCCATGACGCCTACGCGCTTCGGTTCGATACCGTCCATCGCCAACACCGCATCGAGGCCGCGCTGCACGTCCCAAATCGCCTTACCCATCGCCGACCAATCGGGATGGCGTTGGTAAAACGCCGTCGTATCCAACCATTCGCGATCGTGATCGATGCGATCGCCAAAACAAAACTCTTCGGGCACGAAGCAAACCAACCCGCGCCGCACCAAGTCAACAGCAAAGTCGCCACAGTCACGATCACCCGCTAAACCCGCCGGAGATTTCATCCCCTCGCGGTGCGTTTGATGCAAACAAACCACCAACGATGCGCCCGGTTTCAATTCCTTTGGTAGCAACAAAAGTGCTTCGACGCGTTCCTGCGATTCAACGAAATAAGAGATTCGCTGCATATCGTAACCATCGAAACGGGTGCTCGATTCGATGCGAAGCTCCGGCGCACACCGCGTCACGGATGACTCGCCTAGAAGCCAATGCAATCGCTCGCGCATCTCTTCGCGCGATAACGATGTGAGCGAGGAATCGACTTGCCCCGACGATGAATTGACAGTCGGCAATAGCGCCATGGTCACAATTCCCACACCAAGCACCAACCAAGGCATTCTTCGCTTATTCAAAATTGAAAACGGGTGTACACACACAACCCATTCATCGAGCGGTTTGGCCCAATAAATTAACTATCTCGTCGCGCAAATAACGCCTTTCCGACGATTTGGCCCTCGTATAACGTAGCCTTGGAAAAACAGGTTCAATTCGCAACACAATCACTTCACGGTGGAACACCACATGTGGCTCATTACTGGTGCCGGCGGACAACTTGGAAGCGTATTGCTGCGAGCGCTGACGAACAGCGGCGAATCCGTCGTCGGCACCGTGTCGCCGAATGGCCCGCGCCCGCAGTATGGCGAAACCGTGCCGTTGGACTTGGCGAACTTCGAAGCCATTCGTGCGTTTGTGCGCGACCGCAAGCCGAAGTATGTGATACATACCGCGGCTGTGACGAGCGTCATGGCGGCATATGAGAATCCAACGCAAGCTCGAAAAATAAACGTCGAAGCAACCGTCGCTTTGGCTGAGGCGACTGCGGACGTAGACGCTCGCTTGGTCTTTACGTCGACCGATCTCGTCTTTGACGGCAGTTCCGCACCATATGACGAATCGGCAACGCCCCATCCCACGTCGGTCTATGGCAAGACCAAGATCGAAGCCGAAGAGCAACTTGCTAACTTCACCAACGCCGCTGTCGTTCGATTGCCGCTGATGGTCGGCCTTCCTGCAGTCGACAGAAAAACGACGTTTCGAAATCAACTTCAAGCATTGCTCGACCGTAAACCGCTAAAATTATTCCAAGACGAGTTCCGCAGCCCCATTGCGTTAACCGACGCCGCACAGGCTTGCATCGACGTTGCAAAATCAAACTTTGCCGGCGTCATTCACGCAGGTGGACCGCAGAGCGTTTCCCGCCTTGAGATCGGTCTGGCATTGGCGCGAGCACTCGGTATCAACGCCGATCAGGTCGTGCCGAGCTGCCAAAGCGACATGCAATTTCCCGAACCGCGACCAATGGACGTCAGTTTGGATTCAACCTTGTTTGAAAAGACGTTTGGTCGCGCGGCAGGAAGGAACATCGACGACGTTATGGCCGACGTTGCAAATGAAATCGACGCCGGCAACTAACCCAGAATAAACCGTCGCCGTTTGACGTAGTCCCAAACTACAAACCGATCCAGTTCGCGACCGCCCACGAAAAAGACGCGACCATTCGTGCTTTCCGCGAGGCGATGTGCAAACTGCACGTCCTCTTCAGTCTGCCCCCAACTCGACAGCAAAAAGATGTTGATCGTGATGCCTTGCTCAGCGCAGCGCAGGCCTTCGCGCATCGTCTCCTGCTCGGTCCGTCGATTCGGCGGATATAGCAGATAAAGCCAGTTGCCTTCAAAGTGCGCCGTCGGCAGACCATCCGTGATCAACAAGATCTGCCGATTCGGCGTGTCCTGCACTTGTAACATCTGCCTGGCCAATGAAAGTCCGCGTTGAATATTGGTGAAGTGCGGCGGAATATCACTCGCCGTGATGCGCTCGTCGCTCATGTCGGCTTTGAGTCGCACCACCGGGTCGAAAATCGTGACCGGCTTCGGCAATAGCGCGGACACTTCGGAGATGTGCTTGCGGGCCGGTAGCGAACATACCTCGATAAAGTCAACGAAATCGCCGGGGTACTCCGTCCGAATCAAGCCGTGCAGCGCCAACGCCATGCGCTTCACGTTGATATACTGCCCGTTGTAGCGCATCGATCCGCTCATATCCATGCACACGGCCGTCGCACATTTGGGCGTATTACGCGTCAGGTGAATCTCAATATCTTCGGGACGCAATCGCAGCTTGCTAGCTTTAGCCGCTTCCGGGTCGCGCAGCATCGCGTTGATCAACGTTGCCGGTATATCCATATTCGCCGGCGAATCGCCAAACTCATAGGGTCGCGTGCGTTGCATCTCGACAGCGCCGTCGCCGGTGATATTGACGCTATGGCGCCCCGTTCGTGCGGCTTGCAAATCCGCAAAGATTTGATCGAGCAGCTTCGATTGAAAAATCTTGAATGCCTTGGGCGTAATGCTGATGCGACCATCCTGTTCGCGCAGACCCTGTTGCTCGGCCACTTGTCGCAACAACTCATCCACCTGCCGCCGCATCTGCTCCAGTCCTTCCATCTGGTCGGATTCGGCGAAACGGCCCAGCGCCTCCATGTCGATCAAATAGACTTTTGCATTTTTCGCCGCTTCGCGCAACTGTTCGATCAGGCGATCGATGGTCTCGAGTTCTTCCTTTATTTCCAACGCCTTGTCGATCGACATCTCCTGCCTGCCGGTGAAATCATACTTGGCAGCGAGTTGCTCGATTTGATACTTGCGGCCCAACTGCTCCATGATTTGCAGCAACGGCCCGGCGAAACTGCTTCGCCCTTCGAGCCGATACCATAGGCGTTCCAAATCGATCAATTGCTCTTCGGCAATGGCCCGCTGATAAGCCGGTTGAAATCGTTCGGGTATGTCCTTGGCACGCTCATCTGCTGCCGCAGTTCGAAACGCATTTGTCGCGGCCGCACGTGCCGCCTTCGTCTCATACGTTTCGAGAATCTTCCGCTTGCGTTCTTCCAACATCGCCAGCAGCGACTGGAGGCTTGGCCCCAGCCCCTGAATTTGCGATGGATCGATCTCAACGGCGTCGGCCAACTGTTCGGGCGAGAGATCGTCGAGACTGCCATATTCCATCAGGTGGTTGAACGCCGGCGCGACCATGTCGCCGCCCTCGGCCGCGGGCATCGGATACTTGCCGGGGTCGTAACCACGGTAGGTGTGTACGACACCGCCGTGCGGATTAGTTTTCTTGGAGGGTTTACTCATTACCAAAGTTTAGGGCGCGCGCAGCGATTCCGGCTGAAAGATTCATTCATCGGCGTAGCCGACGACAGTTAAACATTCCACTGCAACACTTCATCCAACGGCTTCTTCGGAATATCCGGCACCACGCAGTCATCCGCCGGGTACCCGACCGGTATCAACAAAAACGGCTTCTCATTGGCGGGGCGCTGCAGAATCTCGCGCAAAAAGTTCATCGGGCTGGGCGTATGCGTGAGCGTGGCCAGCCCCATCTGCTGACAGGCCATTAGAAAAAAGCCCGCCGCCAAACCGATGCTTTCGGTCGGGTAATAGTTTCGCTGCAAGCGACCATCAACGACTTGCGAATTCAGTTGAAACATCACGACCAAATACGGCACGGTTTCGAGGAATGGCTTCTGCCAATCCGTCCCGATCGGTGCCAATGCAGCACGCCAATCGTCAGTCATGCGCCGCTCGTAGCTCTCGCGTTCTTCCGCCTCGGCAGCTTCACGAATGCGACGCTTCAAATCCTGATCGTCAACAACAACAAAGCGCCAGCCCCGTCGATTGGCACCGCTGGGGGCGGTGTGGGCAATCTCCAGTGCCTTCTCAATGACCGGACGCGTCACGGGGCGGTCGGAAAAAAACCGACAACTGCGTCGCCCCAATGCATTCGTCAATAGCGCATCGCCACGCTGTAGCTGTTCCGCTGTCGTAATTCTCGGTAGTGTATATGGGATCATCGGGGCCGACACGGATCACTCCTTCTTTGAAAGTGCGGCGCAAAAAAACGGCGATTCGATGTAAGGATACATCCAATCGCCGTGCGAGGCTTACTTGAGTTGGTGACGGTTTACGGATTGAATGGGTTGAAGCCCGGTTCCCAAATCGTAACACCGGGCATTATTGCGACCCGCGTATCGTAATACTGGTTGGTGGCATGACCATCGGCAAAGCCCATCGACCAATACGAGAACTTGCGGTGATAGCCGAAGCGACGTTCGGAAGCAGTGCTGCGAGCCAAGTCATAACCGGCGTTCTGAGCCGCACTGTACATGCCCTGCTCGATCCACAATGGAAACACGGCAGCATCCCCACCGATCATCTTGCGGGCAATGCGGCCCATATAGTCGTCATGGGTAGCATAGCCATCCATGGCAAAGGCTCCAGGGGAACCATTGCTGCCGGCGTAGCCCTGCATAAAGCGTGTGTTTAACGTGAAGCTTGACCCGTTAATAATGAACGAGTCATTCGACTCTTCCTGCGCACCGGTCGGATTCTGACCGATGATGCCCGTTCGGAACGAACGATCGCCGGGACAACTAAACACCTTAAGCGTGTCGTCGTCCGTTGCGGTTTGATCGAGAAATCGATTAATAGGACGGATTTCCGGTGGGTAATCGTGAGCATCGGTGATTTCGTCGCCGTCTAGGCCCGGAACGATCTTACCTCTGCTACCACCGAAAACCCACGGCGTCATAATGCGTCCATTGTTGTAAACCGACCAAGGCTGCTGATTCCAAAGATCCGGATGCGTGTACCATTGAATGGCACGGCTTCCTTTTTGCTCTTCGAAGTACACCGAATTGGCAGTCACAATGCTGCGTAAATTCGCTAGACACTTCACCTTGTTGCCTTCTTGCTTGGCATTATTTAACGCAGGCAACAAAATTGAGATCAATAGCGCGATAATGGCAATCACCACGAGCAACTCGATAAGCGTGAATGCATTCTTGCGGATTCGAGTTTTCATTAATCCACTCCGTCCTTACGGTTTCTACTCGGTCTCATTAGCCGATACCGACCACCCAAACGCCCCACTAGCGTCGCTCATGCTAATAGCTTAGCACGCGACGCTCCTTCCGTTCCTCGACTTCCGGTGCGACATAGTCGTCAACCGGCGGATTACATTTCGGGCACTTTCCTGTTCCACCAGGCACTTCAGCACCAAAAAAATCCGTGGTGCAAAAATTACAGATGTAGAGCCGATACAATTGCTGCTTCGAACAGGCAACACAAATAAACGGCGGCTCGCCTCCGACTTCTTCCCGTTTCGCAAAATACTGGTCGTCACTAAGCTCGACCTTGTTGTCGCAACCCGCACATTTATAGGGCGTTGCAATACTCGGCGTATTGTCCGGAAGCTCCTCGGCATCGCCTGAGTTCAGAAAAAAAATCAACACGGCGGCGGCGAAAATAGCCAGCGCAACGATTAATTTCGGATTCAACAGAAGAAGCCTTTCTCAACATCGTCGCAATTGCGAATCGGCATTGCCGACCACAAAATAACCGCAAGGTACTGACAATTCGCCATTTATCTTGGCGTCAACAATACCAATTCCTTACGACGAAACCCACAATTCAGGCCCGGGCGGGAAGAATCCGCCCCCCCTTTGATCTCTTCAAGATACCAAAATATCGCCATAGAAACCACTCACCAAAAACCCTATTCTCCCTCGCTTGTTCGTCATTTGGTCCGGCCGAAGTGGCTGGAACATCAAATTTGCCACATTTCTGGAGCAGAAAAAATGAAACTTGGAGCCTTGTTCGTCGCGAGCTGTGTGAGCCTGAGCGGATTGATCGGCGGAGCTGAAAACAGCGCAAACAACGACGCCACCGGAAGTTATGTCATCGACAGCGGCCACTCATCCGTCGTTTTTCGCGTCACGCACATGGGCGCAGCGCCGTTTTACGGCCGATTCAACGACATTAAGGGCGAATTTGGGTTCGACGGTGACAACCCCGAAAAATCGACGTTCAACGTCGAAATTGACCCGGCCAGCATCGACACGAATAGCAAGAATCGAGACGGCCACCTGAAGAGCCCCGACTTTTTGAACGTCAAGCAATTCCCCAAGCTGACCTTCAAAAGCAAGAGCCTGAAGAAAGACGGCGACGGCTGGAAGCTGGTCGGCGATCTCACGCTGCACGGCGTAACGAAGGAAGTCACGGCCGATTTCAATTGGGTGGGTACTGGCGAAGCACGCGGACAGGTCAAAGGCGGCTTCGGCGCGGAATTCAAATTTAAGCGAACCGATTTCGGCATGGATTACATGGTCGGTCCGTTGAGCGACGAGATCGTCGTGATGGTCGGCGTTGAAGGCGCGAAGAAATAAGTCCGACCTTTTCCCCGAATAACTGAATGCCGTTGCGGTCATCGATTAGTGACCGCAACGGCATATTACGTTTTGATCTATACACGTCGTTACCAATTCAACTTCTGATGTCGCTCAACCGAGGCTTACTAACTTGGATCCCATCATTGTCTTAGAAGCGGTCGTGCCGCCGGTGATCATCGCGGCCATCGCCGGGCTTATGGCCTTACCTCGCGGTTGGGATGCGTCGCGGCCCGCCTATGCGCGACTGTTGGGTATCGCAACGGTCGCGTTCGCCACCATCGCCGGGCAGTACTTGTTTCTAGGCGGCTTCGATCGCCCAGCCTCGTTTAATGCGGTCGAGTCTTGGGAATGGTTGCTCGCATTAATGGTCCCTATGGCCATCGCCGCAGCGTTGCGTGTAAGCAGCTCCGCGACAGTCAACCTGTCGACGTTGTTGGCCATCGTGTTCTTCCATGTCTTCATGCAATTGGCCATGCGCCCGATCGCTGGGGCTTGGGAGCCGATCGAGAAAGTCGTTTGGTTCAGCGGAATCATGACATTTGTCGTTTTTTGGATCGCGTACCAGCAGCCGCTCGGGGTCAAATCTTCCCAACGAGCGTTTCCATTTATGTTGTGCATGGTCGCCGCATTTAGCGGCGTGACGTTCGCATTACAAACCAGCTCTAAGCTTGGATTACTTGCAGCAGCATTGTCGGCCGCGCTCGGGCCGCTGGCGGTCTATGCCATGTTTGGTCGAACCAACCTTGCCAACGGCGCAACGCGCCTGGTCTCGTGGATGCTGCCCGGCTTTTGGTTGTGCCATTACTTCTATTCGATCGACGTGCCGAATTTCACGATTCCGCTGTTGGCGCTGGCCGGAGTCGTTCCGTGCGTCGGACTGTTGAAGATATTCAACGACAGGCCCGCATGGCAAAAGGTGACAGTGCAAAGCATTCTCGTAGCCGCGTGCCTTTTGGGAGCATTGGTACCGGCAATCGTGAATTTTGAATCGGATCCGTACGCTGGGTATTGATTAATTTGGTAACGACTTCGACGGCATCTCAGGTGCGTCGAGAAACCGTGCCAACGTCTTAGCACGCACTTCGTCGGTCGCAGACCACACCAAGAAGAACATCGCTTCGCGCGCGAGGCGTTGCGCATCGCGCTGCCGGATAAAGCCCGACCCCTTCGCAAACGTTAAGCACGTCATCGCCAAACGCATGAGCAGCTCATTCACCGAGACGCGAATCTCCGCCTTCGGAATTTCGTCACCTTCGCCTTTATCGAGTCGCCCCGCCGTTTTAAAGATGCGCTCGCGAATGGCGGTGTAGCGCGTGAGCGCGTCGTCGGCCAAGTCCGCCAAATGACCGGACGACTCACGCGAATGCCGCTTGATTTTATTGGCTAGCGCTCCCGCTAAGCCCAAGCCTGCCGACGATACGACCAAAGACTTCACCGGCGTACGGCGTTGCAATGCATTGTCCGATGCGGCGCGTAGAATATGTTCCTTGCCCAAGCGCACGCTGCGACAGCGCACTTCGCACGTTTGGCTCGCCTCCAGCGCCATCAGATTCATTGGGCGATCCAACACCACGCCCTTCGCATCCGTCGGCACCATCGCCAGCACCTGTTGCCCATCGGGAAGGATCGCCCCCGTGACAATGAAGTCGCACTCATGAGCGCCCGTCACCCACGGCATAAATCCATTCAGGATGTATCCGTCGCGAACGGCTTCGGCCTGCATCGCCGCCTTGCCGCGGCGCTTGCTCGTCGTGAGCTGGCTGATGCCGACCGACGTCATCACTTTGTGTTTGCACAACAGCGGCAGCCACTTGTCCTTCAAGTCATCGCGGTCAGAGCCAATGATGAATTCGACGGCACCGTCGCGCTGTGTGAGGATCAGCAGGCACGCCATGCAGCCTGCGGCAACGGCTTCGTAAGCGCGCACCTGCAACATCGGGTCGAGTTGCATGCCGCCGTATTGCTCGGGGATAACCCAAGTCCACGCACCCGCGTCGGTCAGGTGCTGAATCGATTTGGCAGGCCAAACACCTTCGACGTCGTAATGCGTGGCCAGGCGGGAGAGATTTTTCGTGAGTTGTTTGAGTCCGTCATCCATGTACGTTGATTCTAGCATTCTCGCGACGGTGGATGATCGGAGGGCCCATATTCGTGGCGAATGCTATTGCAAGATGCAGATTTACATCCGTTTTCCGGGGCGTTCCTTGGTCTCGCGGTCGGGCCGATAGTGTCGCTAAGCGTAACTAGATTCTGCCGTGGGTCGTCGCGAAGCGGCAAGCCAGCCTGATGCCTTTCGCTCGATCATTCCGCGAATCCAGACAACGTCCATAAGCCTTCGCCCCATTTGCCCGCCGCGCCGAAGTATGAGCGTCGTCATCAGCACAAGAAAATTTCCGCATATCGGGCGAATTCGTCGCAGCAGCAGTTGACACCATTTACAGGTCCGCTTTAGACTCCGCGCGAGTTGCGGCAGACAGCCGCACGTACGAAAAACCGCGGTGGCGATGCCACCAAATTTTTTTGCCAGACTTTGTTCTTTTTTTCACAAAGTCCGGCTCCGACGGGGAGGGGAGCTTTCTTGAGTGAGCCACCCCCGAAGAACAAGACGCCAATCAGTAACCGCGGGGTTTCCGCAGGGTTCGAGATTGCTGGCGCGGTCGCGGTTCTGAGCCTGCTCGGTTACTGGTTTGATAGCAAACTCAATACGTCGCCTTGGGGCATCATTGTTGGTGCGGTCACGGGCATCGTTGGCGGGCTTTACAACATTGTGCGGCCCGCAGTGTTGCAGATGCTGAGGGATAACGCATCCCGCCAAAAGCAGGACCAGAACAAGAAGAACGGCCATTGACCACGCAAGGTCAGAACCTTGATGTCGTCATGCGGCGGCTTTGTCTCTGGCCCTTGTGGACCACGCTGGCAATGATCGCGATCGGTTACTGGCCGACGGCGAAACTTGTCAGCAACAAGAAGCTTGACGCGTTCTGGGTCGCCATTGCGCTGGTTTGGCTGATCGTAAGCGTGACGCTGCGGTCGGGCCTAAAGCGGATGGCTACGGCACCGCAGACCGAGCGACTGAAAATCGGAATGGCCGTCGGCGTCGTGCGGATGTTTGCGACCATACCGATTGCCGCCGTGATCGGCTTCCGAAAGTTGGTCGATCCGCAGGTGTTCCTGATTTGGGTGGCGATTAGCTACGTGGTGATGATAAAGGTGGAAACCATCGCCCTGCTGCGGTGGGACAAATTGCTCGAGAAACAAGATACATGATCAACTTGCTCGCCTCCGCCAATCCACTTTCGCACGTGCTGGACCATCCGTATGAGTTTGGCGTCGTCGAAATCGGCGGCATGAAATTACACTTCGCCACCAATCACATTTTTATGATGATTGCGGCGGCGATTCTATTGATCTTAGTCATCCCCGTTTCGGTGAAGCCGAAAAATACCGGCGACGATATCGAAGATATGACGCCGAAGCGTAGCTTCCTCGGTCACGGTATCGAGTTTATTTGCGTCTTCCTGCGTGACTTCGTCGGCAAGCCCAATCTAGGGCCGCATACCGACCGGTTCATGAAATACCTTTGGACCGCGTTCTTCTTCATCCTGTTTTGCAATCTGCTCGGCCTCTTGCCGCTTGAGCCCATTACGAAGCTGGCTTTTGGCAATCCGATCTACGGTACGGCCACGGCGAACATTTTCGTCACCTCCACGCTAGCAATCATCACGTTGATGATGATCGTCGTGAACGGTCTACGCTTACACGGCATGGATTATGTCAGCCACTTTTTCATGGGGCCGTTTCCGATCAGCATTCTGATCGCGTTTCTCGAAATCATCGGCCTACTGGTCAAGGCCGTCGCGCTGGCCATTCGTCTTGCAGCAAACATGACGGCTGGCCACATCCTGCTCGCGGTGTTGATGAGTTTCATCGGCATGGCCGGTTCACAAGGGATGGGTATCGGTGTTGCCGTCACGATCCCAACGATTCTCGGCAGCGTCGCGATCAACATGTTGGAATTGTTCGTCGCCTTCTTGCAGGCGTTCATCTTTACGTTCCTAAGCGGCGTGTTCATCGGCCAAGCGGTCAACATCCACCACGATGACGACCACGCCCATCATCACGAACATCATCAGGAAGAAGCGCCGCAAGAATATTTGCACGATCCGGGTCGGGACCCGATGACGGCACACGCATAACAAAACGATCAACTGCCATGCCTGCGTAGTGGGAGCGCGGGTCACGAGGCCGCGAGGCGATGGCGTCTGTTGAAAAAAGAAATCGTTCCTACCGGTTTCGAACACAAGACAAGGGTTAGTTTGATGAAATCTCGAATTGCTTTGCTCACGTTGTTGCTGGGTCTGTTCGTTGCAGTGCCCGCATTCGCCGAAGATGGTGCCGATGGTGCCAGCGCCGACGCTGCTGGCATGAAAGCAGGCACGCGCTTGCTCGACGACAAGGGGGCGACCTTCCTCGGTGCCGCCATCGGTGCCGGTCTCGTCATCATGGGTGGTGCCGCTGGTATCGGTCGCGTCGGTAGCTCGGCTGCCGAATCGATGGCCCGCCAGCCGGAAGCCGCCGGTTCGATCAACGGTATCTCGCTGTTGTGCGCGGCCATGATCGAAGGTGCGACCCTGTTTGCGGTCGTGGTTTGCCTGCTTGCATTGATTTTCTAAAGACGAATGTCTTTTTCGGCTACGGTGCGCGAAAGCGTATCGTAGCCCTTATTTCGCTTTGACTCACTCGCGTTACGAATAAGGAAGCGACCTCATGCGACGATACGCTTTGATTTCGGCCTTGGCCTCGATGACTGTGGCGACTGGCACCGAGACCGTTCTCGCGGCTGGCGGCGAAGGCGGCAATCCGATGTTCATCGGCGACGTGGCCAATGCCATTTGGACGCTGGTTGTCTTCACCATCGTTTTCATCATTCTCGCCAAGTTCGCTTGGGGGCCGATGACCGAAGGCTTGCAGAAGCGTGAGTCGTTCATTCGCGACTCACTCACCAATGCAAAAATCGAACGCGAAAAAGCGGAACAGATGATGGCGGAATACACCGCCAAGCTGGAAGCCGCCGGCGATAAGGCGGGCGAGATCGTCGAAGAAGCGCGCCGCGATGCGGAAGAAACCCGCAAGCGTTTGCTCGCCGAAGCGAAAGCCGACGCCGAAGCACTCGCCGAGCGCACCAAGCGCGATATCGAACTGGCCCGCGACGACGCGGTGAAGCGTCTGCACGACGACGCCATCGAATTGGCGACGGCCGTTGCCAGCAAGTTGATTCAGAAAGAACTCAACGCCAGCGATCATCAGGCGCTGATCGACCAATCGTTGTCCGAACTGAATCGGATGAACAACTAAGCAATTGCTTTTCGAGCGACGGTCGCGGCGATAACACGCGACTGCCATTCGCAATGGCTCCATCTCCCTTGCAGGGAGAGGGTTGGGGTGAGGGTTCCTACCGGCGACGAATAACCGACAAGGCCCCGCCAAAACAAACGTTAAGACGCCACGGGACGACAGATGGCATCAGACTACGACAATTCGCAAGGCGCTGCCGCGGTTTACGCCGATAGCTTGTTGCAACTCGCCGAAGAGCGCAACATCGCCGACGACATCGGTGCCGAACTGGCCGAGATCGCTCAGCTCTGGAACGACTCGCCCGAGTTCGCCGGCATGATGCGTAGCGCCGCCATCGATGACGACGCCCGTCGCGAGAGCATCAAAAAGATTTTCGCCGGCAAAGTGAACGAGATCGTTCTCAATCTCATGCTGGTGCTCAACGATAAGAACCGCGCCGCATCGCTGCCGTTTGTTTGCGATGCGTATCGCAAAAGGCTCGACGAAAAGCACGGTCGCGAAGATGTCTTCGTGACGTCGGCGGTCGAACTGAACGACGCCCAACGCGACAAGATTCGCGCCGAAGTCAAACGACTGACGGGCTACGAGGCAAACTTGCGCGAGTCGATCGATGCAAGCCTCATCGGCGGCATGCGAATTCTCATTCGCGACCGTCTCATGGATTTCACCGTTAAGCGGCGTTTGGGTCGCTTCAAAAATGAACTGCTGCGCAGCGGCGATAGCAACCTTCGCAATCAATCGGCACGTTTCGTGACGGAAGGCTAAAGGCAGAAGTTATGAAGATTCAGGTTGACGAAATAACGTCGGTCATCAAACAGGAAATCGCCCAGTACAGCGAACAGCTGGACTCGGCGGAAGTGGGGAAGGTGATCAGCGTCGGTGACGGTGTGACCCAAATCCACGGCCTCGGTAACGCCATGGCCGGCGAAATGATCGAATACGAAAACGGTGCCATCGGCCAGGTCATGAACCTGGAAGAAAACACCGTCGGTGCGGTCGTTCTCGGTGATTACCTCGAGATTAAAGAAGGCGACACGGCCAAGAGCACCGGCAAACTGCTGAGCGTGCCCGTCGGCGAATCGCTCGTCGGTCGCGTTGTCGATCCGCTAGGTCGCCCGCTCGACGGTAAGGGTGCCATCACCGGCGGACAGACTTGGCCGCTCGAGTTCAAGGCCCCCGGCATCGCCGAACGTCAGCCGGTTACCGAACCGCTGCAAACCGGTATCAAGGCCATCGACAGCATGATTCCGATCGGTCGCGGTCAGCGCGAACTGATCATTGGCGACCGTAAGACGGGTAAGACCGCCATCGCCCTCGATACGATCATCAACCAGAAAGATTCCGGCGTCATTTGTGTGTACGTCGCCATCGGTCAGAAAGAATCGACCGTAGCAAGCGTGGTTGAAGCACTCCGCGAGCAAGGCGCGATGGATTACACCATCGTCGTATCGGCCGCGTCGAGTGACTCGGCTCCGCTGCAATACATCGCCCCTTATTCGGGTTGTGCGATGGCCGAATACCTCATGTACACGCAGGGTAAAGCCACGCTGTGCATCTACGATGACTTGTCGAAGCAGGCACAGGCCTATCGCCAGTTGTCGTTGTTGCTGCGTCGCCCGCCCGGTCGCGAAGCTTATCCCGGCGACGTGTTCTACCTCCACAGCCGCTTGCTCGAACGCTCGTGTAAGTTGGCTGAGCGCTACGCCATTGTCCCGGCCGGTCAGGGTTACAAAGAAGGCGGCGTGAACGGTAAGACGTACGTCGGCGTGCCCGGTAAGCATGAAGCACAAAGCGAAGTCGGCGACGGTCAGGAAGTTGCAACCGACCCGACGTCGGGTGGTTCGTTGACGGCATTGCCCGTGATCGAAACGCTCGAAGGTGAAGTGTCGGCCTACATTCCGACGAACGTAATTTCGATTACCGACGGTCAGATCTACCTCGAACCCGATTTGTTCTTCGCCGGTATTCGCCCCGCCATTAACGTGGGTATCTCGGTTAGCCGCGTGGGTGGTAACGCCCAGATTAAGGCCATGAAGAAGATCGCCGGTTCGCTTCGTTTGGACTTGGCAGCCTATCGCGAGTTGGAAGCGTTTGCTCAGCTCGGTACCGAACTCGACGCCGCCACGCAACAGCAACTCGATCGCGGTGCCCGCATGGTCGAATTGCTCAAGCAGGGTCAGTTCAAACCGTACGACGTTATCGATCAGGTCATCAGTATCTTTGCCGGTGCGAAGGGCTTTCTCGACGACTTGCCGATCGACAAGGTCGAAGACTTCGAAGAGAAGATGTTGGCTTACTTCCGAGACGAAATTCCGGAAGTGCGCAACGAACTCGCCACGCAGAAAGCGTTGACCGACGAGTTGGTGCCGAAGATGGAAAGCGGTATCAAGACGTTCAAAGATCGCTACACCAACTAACGCAGAGCCGCTCGATCGGCGCAGCGACGGCCTTCCGTCAGAGCCGCGCCCGCAAGGAAGCGGTAACGGTAAGAATAAAGCGAAGCGGCGATCACTTGCCGCAATCGCAACAAAGGCAACGAAACATTCGATCAACAGCAGCAAGTACGTTGATCGAAGAGACTGAGACGTAACGCATGGCCAATGCCCGACAAATCGTAAAACGCCGCAAGGCCGTTTCGAATACGCGGAAGATCACGCGCACCATGCAGTTGATCGCCACGGCTCGGTACCAGCAGGCCTTTAAGCGCGCCACCGAAACCAAGCCGTACACTGAGAAGATCACGCAGTTGGTGCACGAGTTATCCGCCGCCACCAGTGGTAAGACCGAGCACGGCTTGATGCGCGAAAACACCGAGGCGAAGAAAGACCTCGTGCTTGTGCTGACGGCCAACCGCGGTTTGTGCGGTGGTTACAACACCAACATTCTGCGCCGCTTTGAAGAACTGGTTCGCAGCGAACCGGGCCGCGAACGCGAGATTCATGTGGTCGGCAAGAAGGGTATCGCATACTGCCGCTTCTTCGGTCACAACGTTGCGAACCCGATTACCGAAATCGATGATCGCCCGCGCTTCGAGCAGGTCGAACCGCTCGCATCGGATTTCATGGAGCGATACGTAGCTGGCGAATTCGCGAACGTGTACATCGTTTACATGAAGTTCTATTCGGCCGGTCGTCAAACCCCCGAAGTCATGCACCTGCTGCCGTTGCGTCAGGAAGAAGCCGCCCCTGCGGCTGGTGAAGCTGCCGCAAAGCCCAAAGGTGTTGCCGAATACGAGTTTTCGCCCGAGCCCGAGGCATTGCTGGCCAAGCTCTTGCCGCAGACGGTCAAGATTCGCATGTTCCAAGCGTTCACGGACATGGCCGTCAGCGAAAACGTCGCCCGCATGGTCGCGATGAAAGCCGCAACCGACGCCGCCGGCGACATGATCAAGAGCCTGTCGCGACAGTACAACCGAGCACGACAAACGCAGATTACGATGGAACTGTTGGATATCGTGGGAGGGGCGGAAGCGCTGAATTAGCGAGTGCAAATTGCAAAGTGAAAAATGCAAAGTGCAGAGGGCTCAGAATCTGGCAAGATCGATATCGTTGGGCGTACTTATACGTTCGCCCTTCGGATTGCTCGGATTCGAAAAGCAGTCCCATCCGATTCCGCAAGCCATGTGTTGTGGCGACAATTTGTTCGCTCCGGCACCAGTGTAGGAGCGAATGTAGAAGAAGCACAATCCGCACAATCTCCCAAAGAGTTTGTACGGAAAATGAACATCGCACTGTCTGAAAGTCGCGAAGCCTATTATTGGCTTCGGCTGTTCCGAGACAGTTCGATAATTGACGAACAACGCCTCAACGATCTTATCGATGAGGCAAGACAAATAATGAGAATTTTGGGCGCGATTGTTAGCACCGCCCGTAAGAGAATGGAGAACGGGTAGAGAACGAGATTAAAAGCGCTGAATGTCGGCATCACCGCCAACTTTGCATTTTGCACTTTTCATTTTTCACTATTCGCTCCTTTTGGAGGCTGCACATGGTTGCAACCACTACGACCGGCAAAGTTACCCAAGTCATCGGTTCGACCCTCGACGCCGAGTTTCCCGAAGGCCATCTGCCTGCCCTTTACAACGCGTTAGAGGTGAATATCACTTCCGACGTCGGCGGCAAGCAGGTCACCGAAAAGCTCGTCTGCGAAGTCGCTTCCCACCTCGGCGGCGGTCGCGTGCGGGCTGTCTCTCTGGGCAGCACCGACGGCCTACGCCGTGGATCCGAAATCATTGATACGGGCGCTCCCGTTTCGGTGCCGGTTGGCAACGAAGTACTGGGCCGCGTCTTCAATCTGACGGGCACGCCCATTGACGGTCGCGGCGAAGTCGGTGCCAAAGATCGCCGTCCCATTCACCACGCCCCGCCTGAGTTCCACGAACTCACGCCTAAAACCGAACAGCTCGTCACCGGTATTAAGGTGATCGACTTGCTCGCCCCGTTCGTTCGCGGTGGTAAGACCGGTCTGTTCGGTGGTGCGGGTCTGGGCAAGACCGTCATCATTCAGGAGATGATCGCCCGTATCGCTCGCGAACACTCGGGTTATTCCGTGTTTGCCGGTGTGGGTGAACGTACTCGCGAAGGTAACGACCTTTGGCTCGAAATGCAGGAAGCCGAGTTTAAGACCGACGCCGGCGAGACCAAGAAGGTTATCGAACACACCGCCATGGTCTTCGGTCAGATGAACGAACCGCCCGGTGCACGTCTTCGCGTCGCGTTGTCCGGCCTCACGATGGCCGAATACTTCCGCGATGAGTCGGGTGCCGACACGATGTTGTTCGTCGACAACATCTTCCGCTTCTCGCAGGCCGGTTCGGAAGTATCCGCATTGCTCGGTCGTATGCCCAGCGCCGTGGGTTACCAACCGACGTTGGCCACCGAGATGGGTGAGTTGCAGGAACGCATTACCTCGACCAGTAAGGGTGCCGTAACCTCGGTGCAGGCCGTGTACGTTCCGGCGGACGACTTGACCGACCCCGCCCCTGCCACGGCGTTTACCCACTTGGATGCGTTTATCGTGTTGGCCCGTTCGATTTCTGAAAAGGGTATTTACCCCGCTATCGATCCGCTGGCCTCGTCCAGCCGTATTCTCGACCCGCAGTACGTCGGCGATCGCCACTACGCCATCGCCCAGGAAGTACAGCGAATTCTGCAGCGCTATCGCGACTTGCAGGACATCATCGCGATTCTCGGTGTCGAGGAATTGAGCGAAGAAGACAAGCTCATCGTGGCCCGCGCTCGAAAGATCGAACGCTTCCTGAGCCAGCCCTTCTACGTCGCCGAAGTCTTTACCGGCTTCCCCGGCGAATACACCCAACTCGAAGACACGATTCGTAGCTTTGAAGAAATCTGCCAAGGCAAGCACGACAACCTACCGGAACAGGCGTTCATGTACGTCGGTTCGGTCGAAGGTGCCGTCGAAAAAGCCAAGAAGATGAAGAAGTAAGCTTAGGCCTACGTTCAAAAAATCTCTGCACCTTAAAGGTGGGATGAAGCAACGAAGACCTCGCCGGTCGGTTACCGACGGCGAGGTTTTTCTTATGCCTATATCCTGCGATCTTCATACGAACGCAACTTGAATACCATCGTTTCCAAGTCTCCTGCGCACGCTGAACGACTCGCCGCGATTTCGCTTTTCTGTTGCGATCATACCCGTACAATCCGCGATATGAACAAAAAACACGTATCGATGTCGTTTACCGCACTCCTCGCGCCGGTGCTAATGTTTGCCCTTGGCTGTGCGCCGTCTACACATAAGCTATCCGACGCCGCGCCGCCGACCGCAGAGCAACGGCAAGACCTGCGGGGCCGTGCCCCCATCTTCGACGCTTCGGGTAACCGCAAGACTTGGAATGACTTGCTTACAGATTCCGACCATGCCGACGTCATCATCCTCGGCGAAACCCACGACGACGCGACGGGCCATGCGCTGCAACAAGCATTCTTCAATGACGCGTTGGAGCGCCGACCAGCTACCGCACTGTCTATGGAGATGCTCGACCGTAGCGAGCAAGCTGCCGTCGATGATTACCTCGCCGGCATCGGCAGCAAAGAATCGTTCTACGCCGCCATCTCCTCTGGAAACGCCCGTAAGGTCACGCGTTCCTATCTCAACGGCGAGATCAATCGCGCGACACTTAGAAAACGCATTTTCTCGCTCGGCTGGCCCGCGTGGGAATCGAACTACCAACCCATGATCGACGCGGCTAAGGAAAGCGGCGCACGCGTGATCGCATCCAACACACCGTGGTTGCGTTACACGAGCATCGCTAACAAAAAGGGGCTAACGGAACTCCGCACGCTTACCCCGGCGCAGCAAGCTTTGGTCGAAGTGCCGCCCATGCTCCCTGCCGGTGAATATCGCAAGCGGTTCTTCGATCTGATGTCGGGCTTTGCCAAACATAGCGACGACGACGCCCACGGCGGCGGCATGAACGAAGACATGATCCTTGGCATGTATCGGGCCCAATGCGTGATGGATGCGACCATGGCCGCTTCTATCGTCGATCATCTAAACGAACACGGCGGCCCCGTCGTTCATTTGGTCGGTCAATTCCATAGTGATTTCAACGGCGGTTTGATCGAACAGCTACGCTTCATGAAGCCCGGCGTGCGTGTCTATAATGTTTCGTTGCAACCCGTTGCAGCCGACAAACTCCGCGACGAAGATCGCAGTCGTGCCGACATGATCGTCTATACGGGTAGCCTCGACTCAAAGTAAGCGACTTTCGATTAACTCAATTAGCTAAGAAACACTCGTGGATATCTGGCAGATACTCGCGGACATCGTCATCCTGCTCGGCGGCGCCGTTCTGGTCGGCGGAATCTTCGCGCGCATGGGGCAGAGCCCGCTCGTGGGGTACCTAATCGCGGGCATGTTTCTCGGCGGCGGCGGCAGCCTCGGCATCATCGACACGAGCAAAGAAATCGACGTCGTCGCCGAGTTGGGCGTCGCCCTGCTGCTGTTCAGTCTCGGTCTCGAATTCTCACCCGCGCGGCTGCGCCAAGTCGGATTCAAGGTCTTACTGGCAGGCGTCTTTCAAATCGTCGCAACCTTGCTGCTATGCGCTGGTGGCGCGTCGTTGGTCGGTGCGCCGACGACGACGGCCGTCGCCATTGGCGCGATGGTCGCGCTTAGCAGCACGGCCGTCGTGTTGCGAACTCTGACCGACTCGGGCGAACTCGACAGCACCTACGGTCGCAACACCTTGGCCGTATTGCTCGTGCAGGATCTGGCCGTCGTTCCGCTCGCGATGCTGGTCAGCGTGATGGCCGGCGATAGCGAGTCGGTCGGGCTCAACATTCTGACGCTGCTGGGCCTCGGCCTCGGATTGATGGTTGCCCTGTACATCATCCTCAACGTCGTGGCGCGCTACCTTCTTGGCTTGCTCACGTTGCAACACAATCGGGAACTTGCCGTATTGTTGGCTGTCGTGGTCGGGCTCGGTTCTGCATGGGCGGCGCACGCGATCAAACTTTCGCCCGCATTGGGCGCGTTTCTGGCGGGTATGTTCCTCGGTAGTTCGCCCTTTGCCCATCAATTGCGAGCCGACGTCTCGTCGTTTCGTATTGTGCTACTAACCATATTCTTCGGTGCCGCGGGCATGGTGGCCGATCCAGTTTGGATGGTCACGCACCTCGGGCCGTTGCTTGCGACAACTTTTGCGGTGTTCGCCGTAAAGGGCCTCGTTGTGTTCGGGCTGTTTCGCCTTTCCGGCCAGCCAACCGCCGCATCGGCAACGACTGCAATCTGTTTGGCACAGGTCGGCGAGTTTTCCTTCGTGTTGGGCGCCGTGGCACTCACATCGGACGTGCTTCCGAAAGAAACGCACCAGCTCATCGTGTCGGTAACGATCTTGTCGTTGCTCGTAACGCCGCTCATGCTGCGACATGCCAGTCAAATTGGAATTTGGATTGCGAGATGGACGGGTCGATCTGACTCGGCAATAGGCGATTCGCAAACAAAGTCACGATACGACGTCGTCGTGTTCGGATTCGGCCCGGCGGGCAGAGAAACCGTCGCGGCGCTGCAGTCTGACAGTCGGTCGATTGCCGTCATCGATTTGAATCGCCAGAACATCGAGACGGCCCGCGCAATGGGATTATCCGCCTACCTCGGCGACGGCACGCAGCCCGATGTGTTGGAGCACATTTCACTTGCAACTGCACCACTCGTCTTTGTAACGATTCCGGACAAACGCGCGTCCGTCTTGATCGTGAGCCAAGTTCGATCGGAAAGTGCCGCCGCCCACATCATCGCTCGTGCACGTTCGGATCGCGACATGAAAGCACTGGAGCAGGCCGGTGCCAACACGGTCATCAGCGATGAGCATTCGGCCGCGCTTGCTTTTCGTAATGCGGTGAAAGACTTGTCGGCGTGATATAAAGGTTACACTCTAGCAGCGCCGCCAGTACCTAAATGCCCCTCGATTTTGTGACGGACTAAGCGGTCTCGCGATGACGCTAGATCTCTCGCGCCGGCCCTTTCCCTGCAAGGGAGAGGAAGCATGCGTTAATCTCATCTCTTAAGTCGATGGCGTACTTCAGCGTATCGATTGCCACCGGATATGGCGTTCTACTTGCCTTTGCTCTTACGTTTAGACTTTCGATTGGATGTTGCATTCTTCCGCGCTTCAGCGCGCTGCTGCGTCGTCAGCAATTGATCCAGCCGCGTCTTGAGATTGGCGAACAGTCGATCGATCGGCTTATCGAGTTCGGCCAACTTAGTGGCTTGTTGCCGACCATCCTGAATCTTCGCCGCTCGTTTGCGTTGGTTCTCTTGTCGCGCGATGACAGCGCGGGCGCGCGATTCTTGCTCGTTAAGAATCCCCAGCGCCGAATGCGTTTGAGATTCTGAAAGCTTGTGTTCCTCGATAAAGTCGCGCACGTACTGTTCCCATTGCGAAAGCGGCGGCGCGCTGGGAATGGATGTTTCTTGCGTCGAGCGCTTCGCCTTAGGAGACTTGCGCTGCGCCGCTGACGGATGTTTCGTTTGCCTCGTCGCTCGCTTCGTTTGCGTTTTCTCTTTTACTGCTTTCGCCTTGGACGGTGACGCGGCAGTCTTCCCATGTGCCGTCTTGCGATCGACGGGCTTGGCGGGGCGCATCGTCCGAGCCTTCTCTTCCTTCATGCGCACAATCTGCTTCTTATTCGGATCGGGTTTCCCAACGGCATTCATTTTTACGCCGAGTGGTTTTTCTGAGCGTTCTCTCGAAATTGAATGCAGCAACTTTTCATCGTCGATTCCGCCTGCCGCCGCCACTTCCACTGCTACCGACTGCACCGCGACCTTCGGCCCCAACTTTTCCAAGTTGTCGCGCCATTTTTCGTTTGCCTGCACCACCACATCCTGATCCACGATCTGCTCGACCAATTCCTGCACCCGAGCAAAATCGATGGCGCCTTCGTCTTTGGTATCATCGATAACCGTGCGATACTTCGCAAAAGTCTTATCCTTCAGGATCAGGTCATTTAGGTCCGTACCGGTTTGCTCCGCCGTCGTCACCAACGATTCAAAATGTCGCGCTCGTCGATCGATCCAGGAATCGACGTTCGTACTCTCCTTGGACCGTTCGCTCGACATCTTTTGAATAAGTGAACCGACACGACTGGCATCCTTGCCGGTCAGGTTATACATACCGATCGCCATCATCGTAAGGTCGTCGGCATAAATGCTACGGAACTGCTTGGCGTCGTATTGGTAATTCCAAATATCGGGATGTAAGGCCAATACCTCGTCGCTCGGCATAAAACCGGTAGCCACCAAGGCTTTTTGAACCCGTTGGGCGAATACGGATGATGGCGCGGCGCACAGGTAAGCCAACGTCATTATGATTAGAACATTCTTGGTCAGAAATCGCATTTCATGCTCCCGAGTGCTTCAGCTTTCGAGGTGCCTTAGAAACCGTACGAATCGTATTCCATTATACCCTACCCCTCGGCGGCGTCTCAAATCTCAATTCCGCCGCTAAAATTAGGCGATTCGACGCGGAAATTTAGTTGCGGTTACAGATCCGGACGGTCGCCTTTCTCACAATATGCGCCGGAGTCTTGGTGGGGACGGTCGGTCGCCACGGCGATTGCTTGCCCCAAGCGGTTCATCGTGGCTATAGTCAGCCCCGATAAACCGACCGGGAGACGAGCCGATGGATCTCACATTTCACGAAACCCGCGTTCTGGGCGTGCTACTCGAAAAATCGCTGGCGCAGCCGGCATATTACCCGATGACCGTCAACGCGATCACCAACGCGTGCAACCAAAAAACGAATCGCGACCCGGTCACCGACCTTTCGGAAAGCGAAGTGAGCGCGGCATTGTCATCGCTGCGGCGTCGCGATTTGGCGCAACAGGCCGAGCCGGAACCGAACTCGCGCTCCGTGAAGTTTCGACATAAGGTCGATACGGCCTACGGTTGGAATGCGGCCCAACGCGCGCTCATGGCCGAGCTATTTCTTCGCGGCCCGCTAACGTTGGCGGAATTGCGCGCCAAGGCGTCGCGCATGACGCATCTCGAATCGAACGATTACGCACGCGAACTACTGAGCGAACTCGAGCGGCACGAGCCACCGCTGGTCGAAGAGATGGAACGCGAACCGGGAAGATCGGCGCGGCGATTTCAACACTTGATGAGTGGAAAGAAGTCGCCAGCAGTTGGAACTGACGCGAGCTCGACTGCCGGAAATCCGCAATCAAGTGAAGCGCAGCCAGAAGAGGATTCGATTCTGGCTCGATTGTCGAAATTGGAAGAAGCAATTTCGGAGTTACGATCGGAATTGGCATCGCTTCGCAACCGCGACGAATGATTTGCGGACTGCCCTAACTATTCTCGCTTAAGCTAGGTATCACTTTTTTAATAGCAAGCGTAATGCTGACGTAGCGTTGAGATGCGATGCGCGGAAACCAACGCCAAAGGCGTTGCGCCGGTAGCCTAGGGTTGATGCGCAGCAGCTACCCTGGGTTGCGTTGCCAACTAAAAACTTTCAACGCTGAAAGCGTTGCGGTATGCCGTACGGGGGCGGAACTCCTTCAGAGTTCAATGATGTTTGTTCAACCATTTCCCTGGGGTAGCCGCTTCGCGTCAACCCCAGACTATTGAAACAACGCCCGTGGCGTAGAAGACGACGGAAGAGAATAGCCGGGAACGCACAGATCCGAAGTATAAAATCGTGCCTCAACTCGTTGACAAAATCTCAAACCCGCTACATTTGAATTCAGTACGCCCTAGAGTCTAACTTCCAGATACAGCCTCTACACTCGATGGCAACGGCTCCCGAAAAGCGAGCCAATCGCTATCGTCAAATGACGTATCCGACAACACAACGATCGATCCCACCATCGCGCAGGTCGTGTCACGATCACCCAAGCCGGAAACCGTTGTCCACATGGCGTCTTCAAAACTGTCGAGATGCCGCGCCGCACACCAGATCGCAAACGGTACGGTATCATCCGCCCGAACCATCGACCCATTGCCCAACGCGGCGACTGCTGTCGCTACATCAAATTCGAGATCGAGCTTGGCGGCTTTTTCAATTCCCTCGCGGGTTGCGCCGCCAGGTGTACGTCTTAAACACTCATCAAAGATAAAGTCCTGCTGTTCTTTTAGGCTTTTTTCACGATGCATGAACGCTGTCGCCGCTGCCGTAGCAACTGCAATGGCGCCTGCTTGTCCGTCGGGATGTGCATGGGTTACGGCTGCGGATAATTGAGCCTGTCTGACCACCTCATCGATATCCTCAGCAAAGAACGCACCCACGACACCGGCACGCATTGCCCCGCCGTTGCCGAGCGAACCTTCACCGTAGTGAACATCACCCGCAGCGTCGCGCCAATCGTCACCCGCAATCATTCTTCGCAAAACGCCATGCGCTAACGGTCCGTATCCGCGACCGGGTTCTCTTTCATATTCTTCTGCAAAGCGCTTTGCCAACTCGTCCTGATTGATGACACCATGGTCTGCAAGCACACGCACGATGCTACATGCCATCGCCGTATCGTCAGTCCATTCCCACGGCGGTGCGGGCCAACCGCGTCGCTCGATAATCATCTCGGCTGCTGGCGAGAAGAACTGTTGGCCGAAGGCATCACCAATCGAAAGACCGGCGAGCGATTTCATTGCACGTTGTAAACGAGCAGACATACAAAAATGACCCGTTGAATTTTGAACCCTCTTACGCCGCCATTTCCGCCTTTTGCGGCACCTTGTCGACGATATCTTCCAAGACCGTGTCGGGCTCGATACCCTCGGCTTGCGCTTCAAAGTTCAGCAGCACGCGATGGCGCATGGCTGGTAAGAATACCTTGGCCAGATCACCGAAACTCACGTTGTAGCGACCGTCGAGCAGCGCTTCGACCTTTGCCGCCAGAACCAACGTTTGCGCACCGCGCGGCGAACTTCCCCAACGCACGTAGCGATTGGTTTGATCCGTCGCGAACTCGCCTTGCGGATGCGTCGCCAACACGAGGCGAATGGCGTAGTCCTGCACGTGTGGCGCGACGACAACTCGCCGCACCAAGCGCTGCGCGCCGACGATCTCTTCGCCCGACATCACCGGCTTGATCTCCGCCCTATGACCGGTCGTCGTGCGTTCGACGATGGTGTTTAACTCCTTGCGATTGGAATAATTCACCACAAGCTTAAAAAAGAAGCGGTCGAGCTGAGCTTCAGGAAGTGGATAGGTGCCTTCCTGCTCGATCGGGTTTTGCGTCGCCATCACAAAGAACGGCGCTTCGAGTTCGTAGCGTTGACCACCTGCCGTCACCGTTTTTTCCTGCATGGCTTCGAGCAATGCCGACTGCGTCTTGGGCGTGGCGCGGTTGATTTCGTCGGCCAAACACAACTGCGTAAACAACGGGCCTTTTTGGAATTCAAATCGTCGGCGACCGGTATCGGGATCTTCAACGATGATGTTGGTACCCAAAATGTCCGCCGGCATCAGGTCGGGCGTGAACTGTACACGCGAGAACTTCAGGCTCAGCGCTTCGGACATGGTGCGAATCAGGTACGTCTTACCCAACCCCGGCACACCTTCGAGCAATGCGTGTCCGCCGGTAAACAAACACGTCAGCACGCCGCGCACGATCGCATCGTGACCGACAATTGCCTTGCCGATTTCCGCCTGCACGCCCTTAAACTTCGCCCGAAACTCGTCGGTCGCCTTCTGAATGGCGGGATCGATTTGGTCGGTCATGGTCATCTGCTCCTATCGGTCCATCAGCCGCACTGCGGCGGTCATACTCATGTTTCAACGTGTTCGTCGTTCGTGTGTTTCGACGACGAAAAACATTTGTCTTTCTTCAACAAGCTGCGACTCGTCTTCTACCCAGATCGCTCAACGTTACTCGTCCTTGTTGCCGTCCGTCTCTTCGCGGGCTCGGCGTTTGGATTTCAGCAAGCGCGCCGTCGTCGATTCCTGCGGGCCGTCGTCGGCTGCTTTCTTCTTCGGCGGCGGCGCTTTGGGTTTATCGGTAGCCTGATCCGCGCCCATCGCGCTGGCCAAGTCGCCCGTGGGTTTGCTGACATTGCCGGCGTCGAATTTGGTCTTGGCGCTAGGCGGCGGCGCGGGTGGACCACCACGGCTTGGCCCGGATGCGGGTTTCCCGACTGGCCCGGCTTGTGTCGAACGATCCTGTCGCACCCGATCGCGCGCACCGCGAAGATCGCGCAACGTCTCGACCGATCGTTCGCCTCGACCGCGACCGCCTGCCAGCGATGCCAACCGCGCGCGCGCCGTTAACAACCACTGTAACGGGTCCAACGCGATGCGCCGCACGGCCACATCCAACAAGAACGTGAAGATCGCCAGCTTAAGAAGGAAATCCCAAATCGGCTCGCGCGAAATTGTCGGCGGCAGGTTGTGCTGAAAGATCGCAGCTTTACCCGCGTCATTCATACCAAGCACGCGACCGCCGGACACGTCGGCCACTTCGCGCAACAGCGCTTCGTTCGACGTGAGGTCGCGAAACTCCGGCGAGTACGCCATCGTCACGCCCGTGCGAATCTGCACCGGTTTTTCATTCGGGCCGCCGCTCGCGCCTGCAGTGATAAGCCACGTACCTTTCTGATCCGCCTTAAATACCGCTTCGTATTGCCCCGGACCGATCTGCGTAACGCGCACCGGCTTGGCTTCACCGTTGGGGGCGATCACGCGACCGTCGAATTGCAAGAAGTCGCCAAAGCCCGAGCCGCCCTCTTCACCGGCCACGACTTTGCCCGCCGGGTCTTCCATGCTTTCGATGATCATGCGCACGTTATCGCCTTCGACGACGGTGCGTACGTCAAAGTTCGCGGCCGTGCCCTGCTTCATGCACCAGCGCACCGACTGTGCCCATAACTTGCTGTAGCTGGGCCACTCGGTCCAATCCTGTCCCCAGTGTTCCCACCAACCGCTTGTGAATGCGACTGCGCGGCCCGTTTCACATTGCCAATGCGCTAAAAGCGGATCGCCCTTGTTGGTACGCAGCGGAATCTCAACGCCCATCGCCTTACGAGGCGTCGTGACCACGTAACCGCGCAGTTGCGGAAACGGCCCGCCGATGCCCGTTAAGACATCCGATTGAAAGTTGAGCTGCGGCACGAACGGCTCTTCGCGCAATAAAGGTCGCCGCACGATGCGCGCTTCTTTGATAAAAATCTTCGGCAGTTGCTTTTCGTCACCGGGTTTGCTTAACGAGTAGTACTTTCCACCCGTTTGGTTGGCGATTTTTTTCATCGTGCCGATTTCCATCGAACCGTGCGGAAAGACCGACACCGTCGAGCACGTTATCTTCGCACCGCGCATACGGTTGATTAGGCCCGCTGATGGTGGCGACGGGTCGCCATCGGAAATGATGATCATGTGACGCACCGACGCGTTGGTGGCCATCAATGCCTTATAAGCCATGTTCATCGGCGTTTGGAAGTCGAACATATCCGCGTTTTGCATGTTACGGATTTTGCGAGTGATGCCGTCCTTGTCGGAAGCCTGTTGCATCTTGACTTCCCAATGGAAGCCGTTGAATCCCCAACCGACGACGCCGAAATAATCCAACCGGCTGAGCGTCTTCAGCGCCGCCACGGCCGTCTCAACGCCCCACTTGTTACCGTTGGGCATTTCGCACGAGTGCATCACGATCGCCAGCGCACCGCGCGGGATTTGTCGCACCGAGTCGACATCAAATCGAATCGGCATGACCTCTTCGACCGGCGAACCCTGCCAACCGCCGGCGCCAAATCCTTGGTCGCCGCCCGTCATCACCAAGCCGCCGCCCAAGTTACGTACGTAGGTCGCAAGCGAGCGTTGCTCATCGGCGCTGAAGTTCTCGGCGGCGATGTTGGACAAAACGACGGCGGAGTAATCCTGTAGTGCTGCGGTCGAAATCGTGACGCTTTCCTTGGCCTTCCAAACGACGCGAATCTTTTCGCGTTTCAGCGCCTCGACCAGATACGAGTCTTCGCTTTCGGCATCGGCTTGGCCCAAGAACAAAACCGTCGGCGGGCCTTCGACAATCGTTGATCCCAGGGCCATATTGTTCTCACCGATCACATCCGCTTTCGAATCATCGGGAATAAACTCAGCCCTAAACTCGTGCGATCTAGCTTCAACAATCGGTAGCGTCATCGCAAACGTATTGCGACCGGGATTCAGTTCCACACGCTGGCCGAAGCGATCATTTCCCGGCATCAGATCGATTAGTTCTTCTTTTCGATCTCCGATACGCCGATAGACTCTAATTTCCCCAGTTGTCTGCAAGTCAGACCGAACGATAAGCCGCAATGTTACGAGTTCATGCTTACTCGCATACGGCGGTACTTTCATCAATTCGACAACAACTTCATCGCCGTGTTGAATCGGCAACGGCACGACGTCGATCGGCAACTTGTTGGTCTTGGCTGAACGCGCCTCGGTCACGGCATCGCCTACGTTTTGATTGCCATCAGAAATGATCACCATGCGGTTGTTCATATCCGGCGGCATGCAGGCGATAGCCATGCGAATGGCTTGCGATATGTTGGTTTGATCGGGGCGCTGCCCATCGGGAAACGGCGGATCGCGATGGATGCCGGTGCCCGACGCCCCCTTGTTGCTCGGCAACTGTTCGATGTTGGTGCGACCGTCAAACGTGAGCAACGTGGCCTTGTCGTTTTCCTTCATCGTGCGCGACGACTCGACGATGAAGTTTTCCGTCTCTCGGCGTAAGTCGAGCGGTACTGACTTAGAGAAGTCCGCCAAATACATCACGTTGAGATCGTCGTTTTTTAGAATCTTGTGCGTTCCGGCCAACGCCAATACGAGCAGCGCCAACACGCTGAAGCGCATAAACGCGGCCAGCTTGCCGCGCACCGGCCCAAGGCCCGGCAGCGAGCGACGTGCCATCAACCACATCAGCACGGCCAGCCCCAGAATTAGCAACGCCCACGGGCGATCAAATCGACTTAGCGTGAAAAGCTCACTCATCCGGTTACCCTTTGGATCACCAGTCTATCACCTGCACGCGATTATTCCACGAATCTAGACAATACACGCGCCGACCGTCGCCCGCACTCACGGCCCACGGTTGGCGAATTTGCGTCTCGGCCCGCCCGGCTAGGCCCCAAACACCATCGACCTTGCCCGATTTTTGAAGCCGCACGATGCGATTGTTGCCACGATCCGAGACCAATAGCCGACCTGCATCGTCCTCATCGAGGCCGAACGGGTACGAAAAACCGGCCGACTCGTCGTTGGGCCATTCGATATCGATCGCGCCGAGAAACTTGCCCGACGTATCGAAGCGACAAATCCGATGCCCGCACGAATCCGTCGCCCAAATAGCGTCATCCTCATCGATCAACAACGTTTGCGGTCGATTCATCCAACCCGCGCCTGCCTTATCGTTGGCGAATGACATGATGTATTCAAACTCGGGCGTGAATTTGCTAACGCGATCGTTGCCGCCGTATTCGGACACGTAAATGAAACCTTCGCTGTCGATGGCGACCGACGTTGGAAAAATAAACTGGCCCGGACCGTGGCCGCGTTCGCCGAAGCTAAACAACTCATTACCGTCGCGGTCGAATCCGATCACACGCGCGTAATGCGTATCGGGCACCCAGATTTGGTTTTGTTGGTCGATAAAAATGCCCGTTGGTTTGCCGTTCTTTACCTCAGGCATGTGCCAAGTGAGTTCGTGCATTCCGTCGGGACTGAAGCGCTGGACGCGCGCCGTCTTATCAATCACAAACACGCAACCATCGACTGGCGAGACGGCCAACGCGCGCGGATACTCAAATTGACCGTTGCCGCGACCGATACCGCCGAAGTTAAAGCGATGCTCGGCGGCACGCGTCATGCCCGGCAAGCTGCCGCTGTAATACGCAACTGCCCCGCCAGTGGCGAGTAGCAAGATCACAAATACGACGCGTTCGAGTTTCATTCAAATCTTCAAGCACTAGTTCAGCGGCATCATTCTTCGTTGTCATTACAACATCGATATACTATTACCGCTTCGATTGCTTCTATTTTTCTGTGGCACCGGCTAATAGCCGGTGAAGATCAAGGACATAAGACACTCCAAAGTCAATCGTCCTGTTCAGTTAACGGTATCCACAACCACTCGGTTCGATCACGCTCATCTCATCACCGTATGGTACCGGCTTCGCAGCATCGAGACGACCAGCCAACCGGTCATTAGTACCAATGCAGGCAGATACAAAATCAGCGTGAGCGCCAGCGTTTGACCGTGCCGCTCGTAGTGCATGAGTTGATCGACGTAAGCCGCCAAACTTCCATGCCCCCAACGTGCAGGCGCTGTCAGCAGGCTCGTCGGCGCTTCGACGAGCGACAGCGCCGCAGCGAAGGCCGCGCCCGCCGCCATCGGTCGCCACACGAACGGCCAGCAACCTACGATCCACGCTTCCAACTCGCTCGCACCGTCAACGCGAGCAGTTTGGACCAACTCGATCGGTGCCGACCGCGCCGCCAACATGCCGGCCGTCAACGGAATAAAGCCAAAGCGCACCAACATCGCTGCAATCCATGCGGCCGGCGTGTCGTCGTATACGTTCCAGCCGCTCGGATTGCCCCACGGCCCGCCGCCGAACACTTGCGTAATGCCCGTGGCGATGATCGAACTCGGTAAGGCGGCGCAAAGGAAACACGCTGCGGCGATTGCAAACGTTACCCAGTTTTTCAAATTGAGGTTGCGATGCTGCGATTGATCGTCAGCGCTGCCCGCTGCGCCGCGCGCGAAGGCAATCGCCAGTGCAAACGATAACAGCGCTACACAACCCGCGACGATCGCTGACGATTCAATCGGGCCCGCTGCCGTTTTCCATACGCTTGCGAAGGCCGACGCCGGACTATAGCGATGGTCATTTAGTAACAATTTAACGAACACAACCAAAGGCCCGACGACGAGGCCGATCAACAACAGGATCGCAACTACGTTCATCGCGTGACGGCGGCCGCTCGACATACCGTCATGCGCCGCAACGGCGCCGTCGGCTTCGACGTATGAGGGGGCGAAACGATGCCGCCCCCAAGCACGCCAAGCGGCCAAGCCGACGAGCACCAACTGCACCGCCAACATCGGCCAACTGTGCCGCAACAAATATCCCATCGCGTTCGGATGCATGCCGTCGATCAAGTCGCCGCGGGCCAATGATGCCTGCGCCATCATCTCGGGTGCCCATAGCGTTTCTTGCGGAACGAACAGCGGCGCGATCGTCGCCTCGGTCGTCGCCAACACAAACGTCACCAACGCCGCCGACAGCAACGGCCCGCGTATCGCGGGCCACCAACCGTAGCGCCAAGCGCGTAGCCCCTTCGCATCTTGCAGCGCCACGTTGAAAAGTGCGTTGCCGTTGCGTCGCAGCGCCGCGACTAGCAGTAGAAATGGCACGGGCCATAACCAGCCAGCCATCACGAATGCGGCTGAAAGTCGCCTCAACAGCGGCGTCCCATTGCGGATAATCCGGTCGAATCCGCCAAGCAACGGAAACTCATCCGACCCCGCCAAGAGCGCGGCGTAACCGTATACACTCGGCATCGTTAAGACGGCGAAGATCGCAGCGGCGATCATTAACCGGCGACAAGTACGTGATTGAGTAAGCGAATAAACCGCCGCGAGCCAGCCACCTATGGACACGGCGACGATCGTCGCACCGCCGGCGGCTTGTGCACTGTTGATCAGGGCGTTGCGATGCGACCACGCGTCGGAGAAAGCGGCGGCGGGATTTGGGGATAGCACGAGCCCGAACAACAGCGCCGCGGCTAATACGCCGAATGAAAGCAATAACGCCAAGCGCCCCAGCGCCTGCAACAGTGCCACGCAAAAGGCCGCAACATTCATTCGAATAACGCGACCTCATCGATAATGCGTCGGGCATCGCCAAGTCGGCGTGCGGCGGCGGCATAGTCAACATCCGCCGCGGAGGGCGCATCGATGCCGAGTTGCTTACGGAGCGATTCCCGCACCGGAATGTTGCGCGATTCGCTTTCGTAAAGCGCCATTTCCGTTTCGGCAGAGCAAATCAGATCGATTAGCTTCTTCGCGCCATCGGGGTTTCGGGCACCTTTCACGAGAGCCACCGAACAAGGTATCCATAATGGCGCATTTAGCCTGTCGGACGCGCCTTCGGAGTTGTCGCTTAGTTCGTTCGGCAATGTCAACGTTGGATACACCATCTCGATGGCATCGCCGCGTGCTTGGCCGACGACCACATCATCCGTATCCGTCGCCCCCCAATCGGCCACGCCGCGGCGCACCAGAATCACCGCATGACTGTTGCCGGTGGCTCGTTTCACGCCGTTGGCTTTGAGCTGTTTTAAGTAGCTGCGAAAGTTGTCTTCACCCCATTCGGACAGCAACGTCGCCATATGACCGCGCGTGGTGCCGAAGCGCGGATCGGCAAGCACGCATCGATCTTTGAAACGCGCATCGGTTAAGTCCCACCAACTGTTCGGCGGTTCGACCGCGTTGTCGTCATCATCTCTGCGATAAGCAAGGACGCGACCGCGCAAACCGAAGGCCGTCCAAAGGCCATCTTGCGCCCTAAACGTTTTGGGGATATCCGAAGCCGTAACGGGTTCGTAGGGTGCAAAGATATCGTCCTGCGCCAATTCGATGGTGCCGAAGATCTCGCTCGACCACCATACATCGGCGCGCGGTCGATCCCTCTCAGTTCGCAGGCGGTTGACTAGCCCCGTGGTCTTGCTGGCTTCCGTATCGAATACGGGCTTAACTTCCAGCCCGGATTGCTCGGCAAACTTGTTCAACAGGGGCTCGGCAAATGCACGATCGACGGACACGTAAACGACGACGGGCTGCGCCTTGTTGGCCGTATCAGACGGTACCTTATGATCGCAACCCATCACCCATAACATGCAACATGCGAGCAACGACGCGGCGGTATTGAGTGGATTCATTCGTTGAAATGTTTGCATGATACGAGGGGATGATCGTTGATTAGGGAGGATGCGCAACTTATTCACCGTCGGCCAGAGGGATTGCTTAACACCCACGCAAGGCAGGTATGCAAACCCACACTCGGCCGTCGATTCGCGCGACGCAATCTACTTTTCACCATCGCCCGACGCCGCGCCATCGCCGGATGATTCATCACCCGAGGATTCTTCGTCGCCGCCGCTCGATGAGGAACCAGCCGGTTCGCCGTCACGGTCAAAGTACCGTGCGACAGAGCCGCGATAGCGTCGCGGTACGCGCGTGCGATGCACGTGATCGGTGGAATCGACTTCGCCTGCAGCAGCCGCGTCGCCAGCCGTGCTGCGAACCTCACCTTTGAACTGGCTACCCTTAACAAAGTTCTGGCCGATGATGCTTCCGCCGCGCCCCTGCTTTGTCTTCGCCTTTTCATCGCGCGTGTCGGTGTCGACATCGTCGTTACGATCTCGCGCGCCAAAGGCACGCCCCGAACCGCGGGCGTTATTGCCTTGTCCCTGCCCTTGACCCTGACCCTGGCCGCCCTGGCCTTGACCTTGACCGCCGCCTTGCTGGCCGCTGCCGCCGCACTTCGGGCATTGCGCGCCGTCCGGCAAGAAGCCCGTGCCATTGCAACCATCGCAACCTTGCTGCTGCTGTTGTTCGTCGCCCGCGTTTTCGAGGTCTTGCTCGGCCTGATCGAGATCGCTCATTTGCGATTGAATATCGTTGAGCGCCTGCTCCATCTGCTCCATCTCGTTGAGCATATCGCTCGATTGAGACATTTGTTGCTGGGCCTGATCGAGATTGCCTTCTTCCATACTTTGGCCGGCTTGATTCATCGACTGGCCCATCTTTTGGCATTGCTGATTGGCCTGCTGTTGCGCCTTTTGTTGCTCCTGCATCTTCTCCAGCATCTTTTGCATCTGCTGCTGGGTAACGCCCTGATCCTTGAGCTTCTGGGCCATTTCTTCGGCCATCTTTTTCAGTTGCTCGGGATCCTTCTTAGAAAGAGCTTCCAACGCGCGCTTGGCGTCTTGCTCGGACAGACCGGCGTTTTGCAACTGGCGCTGCATTTGGCGATCTTGCGCCTTTTGCTGGCGCTCCGCAGCTTTCTTTAGCTTATTGGCCAACTCATCGAGTTGCTTTTTCATTTTTTCGCGATCGGCCGCATTCAGCTTGCCATCCCGCGCGCGTTTGGCGAGTGACTCCTGCAACTTTTTCACGGCGTTCTGCGCGCCTTCGAAGTCGCCCTCGGATAGATCGTTCATCAATTCGCGCAACTCGCTCTTGGGGTCTTCCGGCGCGCCGATCTGTCGCAGACGCTTGCGCAATTCGCGCAACGTGCGGTATTGATCCGAGTTGGCTTTGTTTTGCAGCGCATCGCGTAGCGCGTTGAGTTGCTTAACGGCTTGTCGCCGTTTGAAATCGGGCGTTTGTTCCTGACGCTCGCCGAATTCTCCCATGTTGGGCTGCTGCAGGTTGGCGAGATCGACGTCGGGGTTTTGCTCGGCAACTTTCTTGATGATGTTGACCGGTCGAGAGATCGCTTTGGCCGTAACCTTCGATTCGGCTTTCTTCACGCCCGCTTCAGCGGCGCTATCATCGCCGTCCAGCAAATCCAATTCGGGGATTAACAACGTCAGCAAAGCGACTACCAAAATCAACGCACTGGTAGAGAGCGAACCAGGCCATTGCACCGGCAGAAATCGCTTCGCATTCAGGCCGGCAACCGATCGCTCGGCGTCTCCGCGAACGGCACGTTCAAATTCATCACCAGCCTCGGGGGCCAAACTCAGCGATGTCGATACACGTTCGCGCAAACCTGCGGCCACATCCAACGCCGTCGCCGCCTCTAGCGCTCGGGGCCGCGTAATCACCGACCATATGACCGAACCTAGAAACGCCGCCGCCGCCAAACCGATCGAAATCCACTTCATCGGTAACGCGAGGCTGAAGAACTGATTGGGTAACCACGTCGCGAGCCACAAGCCCAGACCGATCACGAGGCACCAGCCCAGAGCATTTAGCCATCGGTTGAGCCACAACCGCGTTTGGGCACGTCGTACTTCGCGATCGATATGCGTCATCACGGACCTCCGAGATTCGGGGATGTCGGCCTGTCGGCGCGCGTTTGCACCGTTTCTCCGCCCCGATAACAGTCTATGCGGGCCAAACGGGGCCGACAAACGCAAACACCTTACTGTAATGTAACGCTTGCCGAGGCAAAAAGATTCGTTCTTCTTTCAAAATCGACGTTTTTCCGCCATATAACGACTGCAGCCGACGATATACTCTGGGCGGTACTCAGGCCTAGACCGCCGCTCGTTTGCAAAAAAACCGGCCTGACGGCCTCAGAACCGATACTAAACCACCGGCAGACATGCCCAACGAAGAAGCCCCTCCCATCCCGCCGTCGCCCGAAACCGCCAAGACATCGAGCGTAGCGCCGACCTCCGTTCGCGGTCGGTTGGTCGCCGGGATTCTGCTCGTCATTCCGCTGGCCGTAACCGTCGCGCTCGTCAGCTATATCTATCAGTTGGCGCTGATGTTCGGCATCTGGACCGTGAACTGGATTCACTGGGTCTTTCTTTGGCTGCTCGAGCGCGACACGAGTGGGCCACGGCTGATCGACCCCGACGCGCCGCAATGGTACTACCAGACGATCGCCGTCCTATTGACCGCCTTGCTGCTCTACACCTTGGGCTGGTTCGGTTCGAACGTCGTCGGGGCTCGCATCATTTCGATCGTGGAAAGCCTCGTCGAGCGCATTCCCTTCGTCGATACGGTTTACGGCGCTATGAAGCGCATGGTGCAGGCGTTGGGCGGCGTCGGTAAGGAAGGCGAAGCGCAACGTGTGGTGTTGGTGGACTTTCCGCACGAACAGATGCGCGCCATTGCATTTCTCACGAACACCATCACCGACATCAACAGCGGCGAACGCCTTGCCACGGTTTACGTTCCCACCACGCCCAACCCAACCAGCGGCTACATGGAAATTGTGCCGGTGGAACGGATCACGTTGACCGATTGGACGATGGAAGAAGCGCTGTCGATGATTCTCAGCGGCGGCGCGACGGCACCACCTAAGGTGCGTTTGCAACCACCGGGGCAATCGCTGTCGCTTAAGCCGCAGCCGGGGTTGTTTGATGAAGACACTAGATTGGGTGAAGAAAAAAAAAGCGGTTAGATCATGTCCAAAAACAATTCTTCGGACGATTTGATCGAAGCAATTCCACCAACAAAACCGTTCATTGCGGGTCCCGCTAGGTTACAAAGGCCAAATACCCCAATCACAATACCGTTCATCGCGTTATCTATTTTCGATTTCGGCCTGATGTTTTTGGGATATAGCGTCGTCCCCGACTATTGTATCACGAGGTATCACACGGGTTACTTCCTCATCGCGGCGGGGATTTGTGCCATGCTATCAATCGTAGTAGCAATTTCAAAATCCGCATTGCTCAGACTTGCACTGACCATCATAGCACCCGTCGCATTATTGTATTTTTGGAACTACCCCCTTAACTACTGGGCAGGTGGTGATGATGGCCCAGGATTCGGGTGGGGAATTGCCGTTGGGGGCGCAACACTTCTTGTATCTGCTGTCCATGCAATTGTCTTCATATGCCAATTGATTCGCATTAGAAGCGTGGGTAAGGAATGACATTTCGCTCCGAATTGAGGGGAGCAAATAATCGCATCATCGGAAATATTTCTCATTTGAGTGCCTAAACAATTGAAGCGATGTAACAAAGCATCGAAAACCACAAACACTCAAACAGCTCTTGGTAAAGGTCTATTTTGTCACCTTCACCAATTAATACAACGGCACCGGATCGACATCCACGTCGGAATAGCCGAGTAGCGTTCCCGTTGCAAATGCCAAATCGATCTGCGATTCCTGATAGGCGACGATCGCTTTAACTTCCTTCAATTGCGCCTCGCCCAGCGATGTTAATGCTTCCAATACTTCGCGCATGGTTCGCAGACCTTCGCGAAATTGCGTGAGTTCGATTTCGTAGTTGATGCCGGCGACGATCACGTTTTGACGGGCCACGAGAATGCGCTGCCAGTTTTGCTCCATCACATCGAGCGTATCGAACACTTCCTGACGAATCATCAGTTCGCGCAACTGGCGGGTCGCCAATCGCTGCGTGCGCGTGGCTACAGCTCGACGCAACTTCGATAGGCGCTTCTCATTGGTAACCGGGATCTCACCGCGCAAACCGAGTTTGTAGGTCGTGTTGTCGAAATCCCAGGCACCGCGAAACGAACTGCCGAAGGAGCCTTTTCGATCGAGCACGCCATATTCGAAGTCGAGCATAAACAGCGGCAACGTTTGGTTGCGGGCGAAGTCGATCTTGATCGCATCGGCGGCGAGCTTCAGTTCGAGCTCCAGCATTTCCATGCGGTTTTCCAGCGCTTCGGCAACCAGCGCTTTGCGTTCGTCCTGCTTGAATTCGTAATGCACCAGATGCGGCTCGGTCTCCACCACGATAACTGTGGGCGAATCGAGCCCGACGTTTTGCATATTAAGAATCAACTTGAGATCGCGCTGGGCCAAGCGCCACTTGGTCTCGGCTTCGATCAACGGTTCGCGCCGCTTGACCGTTCCGAGCCGCGCGCGGGCTACTTCGATTTTGGCGGTCGCGCCCTCTGCCACCAGATCCTGAACCAGTTCGAAGTTGTCGAACGCCAGATCGTATTGCTCGCGGCGAATATCGAATTCGCGCGCGGCGGCATACGCCTTCCAATAGGTTTTCTCTGCCTTGGCCAATACGCGAATCGCCGTGAGCTTGGTCTTGGCTTCGATGGCCTTATCGTTCAGGCGGGCGATGCGAATGGAAGCGGTATTGACCGGCACACCGGCGTTACGCAGCAAGGGCTGACTAAGCGAGAATTTTGAAGCGCTAACGTACTGGGGGAAAAACTCGGGCTGAAACAACTCTTGGCGATCGAAAGCTTGACCAATTTCAACGACCGCCCCGGTCGGCGTGGGAATCTTTATTCCCACATCCAAATCGAGCGTATCTTTGGTCTGCTCGTTGCGCGTAAGCTTAACTTCCTGCTTATCCAGCGCATCGTTGCTCGACGTAAACGTGACAAATTCATCATCGAGTTCGGGCAAGTCTTTACGACTAAGATCGATACCCGCCACGATGGTGGCGTCAAACTTGGCGCGTTCTTCTGAGATAAAGGTCTTTGCGATATCCGGATCGATGAAGCTGGCCTGCAACTTCAAGTTGTTACGTAAGGCGGCCAAGCGGGCATCCTGCACACCCATGTCCATCTTTTGGGGCGCGGGCTGGCGCTTGCGATCCAGCGCGGCGTTGACGGTCATATCCGCCTTCGGCAACCGTTCGTTAATTCCGTCGATTTTTTCATCGACAGACGCTGGCGGCTTGGACATGCGGTTGGCGAAATTGGTGCGATTAATATCGCGCAGTTTGGCCGACACGCTGCGTTCGTAATTCGGATCAAGCAAGCCTTCCCAAGCGGAACAACCGAGGACCAGCAGCATGAGACCGCCGCTCGCGACAAAAAAAGAACATCGGCGGCGCCGCACTACCCGAAGGGAGAGCGCCCGCGTCCAACGTCGACAGTGGTGCGGTGGTTCGTCTGTGGTCACTAAACTCGTTCCGTTGGCGATGTCGCGAAAGCCGGGATTGTACCCTATTTGCCTTCTTTGTCTTTGATTCGCAAACCAATGGCGGGTTTATCGGCATCTTTTACCGGCGGGAAGCCGTTGAGCTGCCGCCAAATCTCGTAGCCGAGCGATACCTGTCGCAGCAATACCCATCCCTTCGCCTGCACGCCCTGACGCAGAAAGCTGGTGTCGGGCCAAGGAACCTCGTCGTTCGATTCATCCGCTTGCACAATAATGCGAAACTTGCCTTGGCCGTTGTCGGTGGCGTCGATGAAGCTTACGTGACCGCCGAAGGTTCCGATCGCAACCGAAGGCCAACCGGCAAACTGCACGGCGGGCCACCCTTCGAACTGAATGCGAACGGGATCACCCTTTGAGATTAACGGCGCATCGTTGCCGTCCACCCAAAGTTCGACGACGCGGCTCTGGGTTTCGGGGACAATCGTCAATAAGCGATCACCAGACTTTACGATTTGCCCCCCCAGGTTGCCGGTCACGCGAAACACGGTGCCGTCGACGGGTGCGGGAATGTCCTGCGACTGGGCTTTGCGGATTTCGCCCTCTTTCTTCTGAAGTTTTTCCTGAGATTCCGCAATTTTGCTTTCGATCTCAGATATTTTACCCCGCGCCTCGTTGATTTTAACTTCGGCGTCTTGCGTGATCTTGGTCAATTTTTCGCGCTTGGCCTTCAATTCCGCCTTGTCGGCATCGACATTCGCTTGCGCGCCGTTGACCTCGGCCTCTGCGGTTTGCAATCCCAGTTCGGCAACCTCTAAATCGCGCTTCGATTTCGCATCTTTCTGAAACAAGCTCTTCATGCGATCGAACTGAAATTCAGCCGTAATTCGCTTGGCCTTGGCCGCGCGCAGCTTTTCTTCAGAACTTCGCACCTTCTCTTTGGCGGCGTCGATTTCCGACTCTGCCGCGCGCACTGCGGTATCGCGCGAATCCTGCAAGTTCTGAATCTTATTTTCGTTATTGACCTTTTGCTGGCGGTAGAAATCGATCCCACTTTCGATTGCAAGCCGCTCTCTTTCAAGACGTTCGCGAAACTCCGGATCGAGATCGACGATCTTAAACAGCGGATCGCCTTTCTTTACAACCGAGTTTTCCTGCACGTACACCTCGGAAATCCGCCCGCCAATCGTTGCGTCGACGTCTTGTGGTCGATCTTGTGGGTTAGGTGCCGTTACGCGTCCCTTCCCACGAATATTTTGCTGCCAGGGTACGAATACCAGCCCAATCGGCGTAAAGAGAAAGATGAAGAACACGACCAAGCCGATCCGTGCCGTCCAGCGCGACGAACTCACCATTCGCATCGCCGAAAACTCTTTATGGTTGGCTACTGTTGCCATTCCCTGTCGCTCCCTAGGCCACCGCCGAATCATCCACCTTGGGTACACTCGGCCCCACGGGCACGCGCACATCCACGTCGTCGATCGGACGCTCGCCGTGCTCCGTCGCGATGACCGTCCATTTGCGCTCGGGCCCCATCACCGATTTGATGATAAGTTCGCGCGATGCCGCATCCAGTTCGTCCAGCACATCGTCTAACACGATCAAGCGCGGTCTGGCCGCCAATGCACGCGCTACCATCAGTCGCCGAGCCTGGCCGTACGACAGAGGACGACCGGCTGTGTTCAACTGCGTATCGAGCCCCTTGGGAAGCAAACGCACGGCATTCATCAAACCCACGGCATGCAATGCGGTACGAATGTCTTCGTTGGTAATGTCGGTCCGTTCGAGCCGCACGTTGTCGGCGATGGAACCATCTACAATCTCAAGCCCCTTCACCACCACCACCTGACGGCGCAGCGCATCGAGGCTTAACTCGCGAAAGTCCACGCCGTCGAGTTCCAACCGTCCGGCTGCCGGCGTGCGGGCACCGCTCAACAGATCCGTCAGCGTGCTCTTGCCGCTACCGTGTTCGCCCGTAATGACCACGCGCTGTCGCGGTGCAACCGACAAATTGAAATCGTCGAACACCTTCTTGCCGCCGGCATAGGAAAAGTGTACCCCTTTAATCGTTAACCCTGCCGCATCCCCGTTCGAACGCACATCCTCACCATCACCGCGCTCCAACGGTAGGTCGATGAGTTGCCCGAGCTTATCGACGCCCGCTAGCAGGTCGTAAATGCCTTCGAGTTGCTTGCCGAATTTCGCCAGCGATGCCAAGACGGCCGACACGATCAGTTCTGCCGCGACCAACTGACCTAACGTCAATTGACCGTCGATCACCAGAAAACCGCCGATCGTCAGCAATGCAGTGGCCGCCAGTGCTTGCAGGGTAACCGCACCGATGATCTGCCGCAGCAAAATCGAAAAGTGCTTTCGTCGCGCGTACACGTATTCGGCCGCAAGCGAATCCGCTCTAAACCAAGCGAAGTCGGCACCGCCCGCTTGCTTGAACAGCATTGGGTTCAGTGCGATTTCTTCCAGTGAAGCCGCGACGGCGTACTTGGCCTTCGATTCTTTAATCGCCGTTTTCACCGCACCGCGACCGAGGACGAACAAAATGAACGTAATGCAAAGTATCAGCACCACGTCGAACGCCAGCAGAAACGGATGATAAAACGCGAGAATGACGAGCCCAATCAATGCTTGCAGTGCCAAGCCAACACCATCCAGTAAGATTGTTTGGCTTGCCTTTTGTACTGTAAGGACATCGAAGAACCGATTGACCAACTCCGGCCCACTGCGATCGTCAAAAGCGTCGATCCGCACGCGCGGCAGACGATACGCCAAATCGCCGACCACGCGGACGAAGATCCGTCGTTGCAATACATCAACGACCCAAGTCTTAAAAGCCCGAATCGCACCGGCAAGCGCCAAAAAAGCGAATAGTAGGACACCAATGACGACGAGCGGCTGCATCAGCCCACCGAATGCGACGAAGTTCACCAGCGACTGCACCGCAATCGGCGTCGCTAGGTTCAATATACCGACACCGACCGCAAACAAAATCACGATGGCGATATCGCGACGATCGGGCTTCAGCAACCCTATAAGCCGACGAAACGGCGTCGGTCCTGAGGGGTCGGTGGGGTTGCCGCGGGCGGCGCGCAACGTCGGTCTCGGTTCGACTTGTAACCACGTGACTGTTTCGCCACGCGACAATACCGCCGACTTGACGAACGACCCTTTCGACAAGGTTTGCACGGCCCCACCTGGCGCGCCGGCGTCTATCCGAAGATACGCTTGACGCAGTACGAGGAAGCCCGATTCGCTCGGGGCACTGTCGTCGGAAACGAGCAAGAACCCGCTCGACTCGCCCGCCAACTGAACCGTTTCGTCGAAGCTTTTTTCCGTCAGCTTGGCGTTGATCCCCAAGCGACCGAAACTGCGAATTAACCTCTGCTGGGGGTCGTCAGTCGAAGCAAAATCCGCAAATACCTGGCGAATTTCCGCATGGGGACGTGTCCGATCCAAAGCGATCAGGACCTGCTCGATTAGGTTAATCGTCGTTTCGTCTGTCATCGAACCCGTGTAGATAATGAGTGCTTTAGGCGTCGCCAAGTGAATCGGCGACGCCATTTACGCGAATTATACTTCTGGTTTCCCGTTTGACCATGGAACTCCGACAGATTTCGCCTTGGGCTCGTCCGGTTCGACGCCCCCAAGCGTGGCTGCAGGGTCAATCGTTCGCAACGCCTTGCAAATCAGACGTTTACGCCCCAATCAAGGCTAGGATATCAGATCACAGAAATGTAACTACGCGTCAGGAATTCGCGATTTGCACGTCGTGCGTTGGTGGGCCAACCCGCCGCTAGCGAAACGCCGCTTCATCGGTGGTCGCTCCGGCCCGGGTGAGATGGTGATCGAAGATTTCGCGGGCCCGCAGCAGGCGACGCTCGGCGCGTTCGAGCGACAGCCAAACTTCGTCAACGTAGCCGTCGGCGGACGCCGACCAGGCTCGGTTCACGCCGCGCTCGGCATTCGCGAACTCGGTCATGATGGCGGCATACGTTTGCAGGTCGAAGCGTTGAATCATCGACTTTCGCGCATCGGCGAAGCGACCGAACTCGATCGCGAGGGAGTCGTCGATCTGCTTGTGGACGTCGAAGACGAGGATCGACTCGCGCTCGGTATTGAGTTTCGACACACCGGCGATGAGCTTCTCCAACGCGTCGTCCAACTCGTCCATATCGCGATTGATCTCGTGGGCCTGCCCGCCGGCCTGTTTGGCCGTAACGCGCAATAGCACCACGCCGATGGTGCCGATCAGAAACGCGCCACCATAGTAGGTCCAGTTAATCGTGGCCCAGCGATCGGTGGGGTTCTCAAGATGTTGCAACATCACAAATGAACCGGCAAAGAAGCCAAGCCACAGTAGGATGTGTCCGAGTAAGCGCATATAGACAATCCTCTATTTCAATAGGATTTGATAAATCGCATTGCCGACGCCGACGAGGGCTTCCCCAACAATCAAACCCGCCGCAATCGGCACGCAACTGCCCTCAACGAATTTGCGATCGGCATACTTGTTGAAGATCACACGCAGCGTGCAGCCAATGGTGTACGTTAGAACCACATCGAACGGCATATAGAAGCCGAGACCGACCTGCACGCCGATACCGCCCAATCCACTTAGCGCTAGCAATAACCCAAGGCCACCACCAGCAGCATAACGATAGTCTGGAACGTTATCACCGATGACGCCTTGAATCATCGACGCCAACGCCTGCCCTTGCGGCGCGGGAAGTTTGTCCGACCCCAACCCTTGATTTTCGTGCAGCAACAAAATGACGCCGATGACGACGATGGGGCCCAGCCAAGTTCCGATGAGTTGACCGTATTGTTGCATCTTTGGTTGAGCGCCGACCAAGTAACCGCTCTTTAGGTCGAGCATCATGTCGCTGGCCTGCGAGATGCCGACGCACATCGCACCACCGAGAAACATCGAAGCGACGATCACCGACGTATCGTCCATACCGGAACCGCTGGCAATGACGATTAGGATCGTTACCGCGATTAGCGTCATGCCCGACAAAGGCGACCAGTTGGTACGCCCCACGCATTCGGACACGATCACGCCCGCAATCCAAACCCAAATCGTACCGAGAATCGCCATCGTTGCGGCCGTTGTGAAGCTGATGCTCTCAACGGATGACCACGTCACGAAAACCAGTATCGCAGCTCCACCGAACACGCCGATGATGAGGTTTCGCAGCGGCATTTCGTCAGCATCGGCCGATGCGCCTTCGCGTGCGGCATCGCGCATCGACTTGAAGGCACTGAGCATCAACGGAAACGCAGCGATAATGCCGCCGATGGCAGCACCGATCAGCATGCCGATTCCGCTGGGTCGGAACAGTTGTAATCGCAGCGCCCCCGGAATACCTTCCCAAACCGCATGAATCGCTGCGGCGTCGGTTTCCGCACCGTTGCGGATCGCTTCCAGTTCGGCCGGATGCACCATCGCCTGAACAGGTTCGCTGCCATACGCCCCCAGAAGCGGTGCCAATATCCAATAACAAATGAAACCACCGGCACCGAACCAATAGCCACCTTTACCAGAAAGGAAGCCCACACCGACCGTCATCAGCGATAGGAAGAACGTGAGATTCAGGAACGGCGGCAACCGCAACGCCTCGCCGAAATGACCGGCGGGGTGATCTCCGACGAAGGCGATCATGCAAACATAAAAAATGCCGGATACGACCGCCCCACCGATCAGCAGCATCGCCTTTTGAATACCGGCGCCGGGCGATTTGAGGATCGTTGCGACGGCGATACCGCCGGGGTAGGCCAACCGATCGAAGTCGATCATCTGCTTGCGCAGCGGAATCACAAACGCCAAGCCGACGACTGCGCCGGTCGCACAGGCGAGCACCATCAGAACTTTATTGAACTCGATGATGCCGGCGTACTTATCGCTGAATTGACGGTTGAGAATAAAGAGCGCGGGAATGGAAAACATCATCCCCGATGATGCGCCGTTCACCGCAGACGCGATCGTTTGGTTGATGTTGTTTTCGACGATGCTGGTACGGCCCATGATGCCGCGCAAGATGCCCCATCCCAGAATCGCGGCCAGTTCCGACCCTTCGATCGAAAAGCCGAGAATCAATGCGGCGTATCCGATCGAAACAGCAATCAAGGAGCCCAATACCCAACCGACGATGACGGCATGCCACGTCAGCTCGGGGTAAGGACCGTGATGAATCTTCGCCCCGTCGGGCAGCATCGTTACTTGGTGCGATTGGTTTGCCATGCTTCCATGCTAACGCGGGTTGGGCGGGCATCGCCAAACGTCTATTCGACGATGCCTGCGTATCCTACATCTTTTACGACGGAACCGACCAAGGCGGGCTCGTCGCAAACCGTTACTTCACGCCGTGCATCATTGCACTAATCTTTTTGCTAAAGAGAAGGCAGATTAGCGATGCAAGCATCACGACGCCACCCAAGACACCAAAGAACATGTAGGGATCTACCTTGCCCCACTGTTCCCCGGACATCCCCGCCAAGAATCCACCAAAGAAACTGGTTAGCAGCCACATGCCCATCAACATGGTCGCAAAACGGGCTGGCGCAAGCTTACTCACCATTGACAGGCCAACAGGTGAAAGACAAAGCTCGCCAAGCGTGCAAAGGATGTAGAACCAAAGCAACCAAGAGGCGCTGACCTTGAACGACGCACTGGTTACATATATCTCATTCAAGGCGCGTCGAAACTCGGGATCGGAACCGGCAAGCAATATCTGCTTGTAGTCCTTGTCCGCCAATTCATTCCGAACGATGAATGTGTTTGCCTGCTCATCCCATTCGAGTTGCTTCGATTCGAAACCTCGTAGATAGCGAGGTTCAAAATCTTCAGGTATGTCTCTTAACTCAAAGCGCTTTTCGAATAGGCCACTGGCGTTTGCAACTTCCTCATTGGCACTACCCGCGCCCGCATTTTCTGCAACAGATGCTTTTTTTGCTTCCTGACTGGCTAACGCCATTTCATAAACGAATCGAAGGTACTGTTTCGAAACGGTCGCACGCAAAATTCGGTCTCGGTCAGTATCGGAGAGCGCGCCGATTGAACGAAGCTCCTTGCCGCTTTCATCAAACCGAAGTCGCTTACCGTGGACGACGCTTAGTTCACCTTCTTCCTCATTTTTTTCGTACTTCTCAACGGCCGTCATATCGGTGCCGAGTTCCGGCGCATCTTTGAATTTAATGATTCCCTCAGATCCGACTGACACGACGCCAGGGGGCAAACCTGCGAGTTTGGCCGACGTAGGTTTATTTTCGGCCTTGACGGCAAACAGCATCAATCCGACCGCTGCCGCCTGAATAAACACGCCAATTGCAACCTTGCTTGCAATTGAAAGGTCGATCCCCCACTTCGGGAGTTTGACCCAAAGCCAGGCAAACACCGGCGCCATCGTGAAAATTGCCAGCGCATTAATCGATTGGAACCATGGCGTCGGCGTTGGATTAAACGAAGCATTTACGTCTGCGAAAGTAGGCCCAAACATCAACGCCAACAATCCGCCAATCAGTAACACGATTCCTACGACCACCTTGGTCCGGGATGACGCGTCTTTGACCTCCGTTCGAAGGAATAACCAAGCGGCCAACACCAGGAACAATACAAGCAGCAACGGCTTGGTGCTTCTGATCCACTCAGGATTCGATACGGCAAACGCCGAACCGAGTAGTTCTGTAAACTGATCCAACATCGACGTATCTGCCGGACCGGTAGTGGCTACTGCCACTGGAGCTGCAGGCGCGTCGGGAAACGGAGATACCGTAGGTGCAGTTTCGGTGATATATCGATTGGTGTGCTTGTCTGCGTATATATTGGCGACGTTTCCGGCCTGCTCAAAGGCGGCCCAGAAGAACACGACCACAGCCCCGATCGCGAAAATAGCCAAGACTCTATCTCGCAAAGCGGCGGCTACATGTGACGAGATGTACCCCGCCATAATCGATCCGAAGCCACCGCCCAACGAGAATGCGACAGCGTTATCTACCTTAAGAACGCCGAGCAATCCCATCACCAAACCGCTAACAACACAGATAGCAGCAAGAATATAAAAGAGCTGTGGCGCGATTCTGGTAATGGCCGGAACGACGGACGGCGTCGTGGCTGCTTCGGCCTCGGTCATCGCGTGCCCCATCTCAGGCATTTCATGATGGGTTCCGTCGACCGGCTCATCGTGCTCGCCGTCGTCTGTGGCGATTTCACGCACCCAAGGCAAACCGACCAAATACACAATCAATCCCAATGCCATCCCAATTCCGGCCGCGGTAAAGCCGGCGTGATAGCCCCAACGGGTGTTCTCTTGCAGATAGCCGCACACCAAAGGAGACAAGAACGCTCCCAAATTGATGCCCATGTAAAATATGGTGTATGCCGAGTCGCGCCGTGAATCATTTGCCGGATATAAGCGGCCAACTTGCGCCGACATATTGGGTTTAAAAAAGCCGTTTCCGACGATCAGGAAAATCAAAGCCGAGTAAAAGATCGGTTCGGCTTCAAATGCCATCAGGAAATGGCCGACCGCCATTAACAATGAGCCAATGATGATCGCCCATTTATTACCCAAGTAGCGGTCAGCAAGAAAGCCACCGAGCAACGGCGTGATATAGACAAGACTCGTGTACCACTTGTAGATGCTGGACGAATATTCTTGAGTCCATTTGAAATAGTTGACCATGTACAGCAATAACAAGCCGCGCATACCGTAGTAACTGAATCGCTCCCACATCTCGGTAAAAAACAGAATGTAGAGCCCAATCGGGTGACCGAGAAACGTTGATTGCTTATTGGCCTGAGGTGAAGCTGCCGTTGGTGCGGTCGCCATGTCGCGCGATCTCCGAAGTTGCCGGGCAAGTCGCGCGGACGGCGACTGCCCCGTATGTACGGATGGCCGACGTCGAATTGCGACGATCGACCGGATGAATCAAACCGAATGGTAAGCGTCGGCGAAACCGGGGAGGATACCGGACATCAGAAATGATTGCGAGCCTCCTGGCAGACCGCAACATCTGCCCACGTATCGACTTAGCAGACGGCACCGCCCCGTCAAACAAGACCGCGAATTCGGCGATTGGTTAGTTTGTTGATGGCGATTCACATATAGCGGCGTCATAAATGCGACTGGCTCATGCTCTTGAATGTCGCTGGCTCATCCGTTGAACAATACGAAGATAAATCGTACGTCGCATTGGGTTCGCGTGCCATGTGAAAAGTGAAAGGCTTAAGCAGACGGGTTGAGTTAAGGTCTGCTACTACTAAGCCGCGTGAATGCTTTAGACGTGACAGGTCCGACCGGGCGATAAAGACGCGCCCGACCGTCGCCCAGCTCGTGAATCACGCCCGATAAAAGCGCAACGCCAGAGGAACCTCAAGCCGCCGACGCAGCGATCCGACACTGCCCACATGAATACGTCTTTCGAACCCGATCAGACGCCGCGACCCGCCTTTTGGCGCCGCGTGATTGCCGGTGCCGTCTTGTTCGTTCTCGGCATCACGCCCTGGGCTCACGCACAATTGCCGTTGCCTGACGAACCCGCGCTGTGCCCGCCGCTTACGTCGATCGCCACCCCGACGCTGTTCAATGTGTTCAGTGGCACCACGCCGATTCGATTTCCGTTTCTATAAGTCGGGCTTCGACGCTTCGATTTCCGTCATATCGCTGCGCGTATCGGTTTCGCCGACGCGCTCGCTCTTTTCATGCGCTGAGGCCACTAACTCACGCGCACGCGCGATGGCTTTGCGAATCTCGCCCGCATCTGTCCAGATGATGAAATGATCGGCGTCTTGCATCTCGATCACCTCAACCTTCGACGCGCCGGTAAATTGCTCTTTCATATACGCCAAGTTTTCAAACGGCACCAAGCTATCCGCCGTGCCGTGCACGATAACGACCGGGCAGGTTACACGCTTCAATCGCTCCGCGAGTAACTCCGTTTCATGTCGCGCGGCGAACACTTCCTCATTCGAATACGTCGCCGCCTTCGGAAACCAAACCGACACCAACTGCGAGCGCATCGCGTGGTTGTACCACTTGATCTCCTCCAAATTCGGATCGAGCGAGCCCGCCACGATGACCAACGCCGCCACGCGCTCTGGATAATCCGCCGCCGCCCACGCGATGATCGGCCCGCCCAGTGAATGCCCGACCAATATCGGTGCGGCTCGCTTGTCGTCACCCAAGACTGGCATTAAAGCCGCCGCCTGATCGGCGAACGATGTGACTGCTTTGCCGTTGTCACTCTTGTTAAAACCCAAGCGATCCACGGCAAAACTTAAGCTGCCACCGACCGGCTCGCGCAAGTAACGATTCCAATTGGTCGCATCACCGGGCGTGCCGTGGACGTAGACAATTGGCGGACCGTCATCGATTTCGTCGTGAGTTGTTGACGCAAGAAACGAGACCGTTACGTCTTGACCGTCGTTGAGCGTGACCAGTTCTTCAAATCGACGCAGGCCGGTCTCGTCACCGGGCTCAAACATGCGGCTCGCGAGGCAACCGGTAATCGCCAACGCGGCGATCATCAGCACTGGCAACAACAAGGCCGTCGTGATCCAGAAGCCGCGATTGCGGAAGAAACGCTTCGATGGTCGTGGAGGCGCGTTCGTCATATTGCTGTCATTCTAGCGCGACATCGGTTTATACACCTAACGCGGCATTCATTGAATCGATCGCACCTTCCGCAATCACAGTCTCTCCGTGATGACTACTTGTCCCGCGATGGCGTCTACTCCCTCTCCCTCAGGGAGAGGGACGGGGTGAGGGTGAGGGTGACGGTAAGAGTGTGGGCTGAATTACAACATGAAACACCAAGCGACTATCATGGACGTAATTCCATGACTATCACATTCATGTTCTCCCATTAAGGAACTTCCCCATGCGTCACTACCGAAAAGAACTCTGGTTCAACACGCCCGACCGTCGGGCGTATCTCAATATCACGCCCGAGGTTGAAACCGCTCTGGCCGAAAGCGGCATTCGCGAAGGTCTGTGCCTCGTCAACGCCATGCACATCAGCGCGAGCGTGTTTATCAACGATGACGAGCGCGGCTTGCATCACGATTTTGACAAGTGGCTCGAAGGCCTCGCCCCGCACGCCCCCATCGATCAATACCGACATAACGACACGGGCGAAGACAACGCCGACGCCCACCTCAAACGCACCATCATGGGCCGCGAAGTGGTCGTCGCCATCACCGACGGTAAGCTCGACTTCGGACCGTGGGAGCAGATTTTCTACGGTGAGTTTGATGGTCGACGGAAGAAGCGCGTGTTGGTGAAGATTATTGGGGAGTGACGGCAGTGCGCCCACTAATCCTCGATTGCATTGCCGCACTCCGGGCACGTGCCGGATTCGTTGCCGGCAAGGTTGTAACGACAATGGTCGAATTTGCCCGGGATGCGTCGTTTCGGCAATATGCCATAGTGATTGAGGATGGGCAGAACTATCAATAGTGCAAGCGGCGGACCGAAAATGATGATTAGCGCGTAAACCACGGCCGGAAAAATTCCGATTCCTTGAAGAAAACTATCCATCGCGAGTTGCCCTAGTTGCTCGAGTTGCACATATCAATCCACATTCCGGACAGACGCCCGACTGGTTACCTGTCAGGTTGTACTGACAGCGCAAACAACGATCGGTTCGGAGAATGCGACGGCCAGCCCAGAACCAGCCTGCAAACGCCATCAAAATAAATAAAGACAAAATGGACACATGGATTAAGGGCAATTTAGAAGTAAAGCGCGTGTGGTAGTCCGATGTACCATCTGTGTATTGCCTCAACTCATCAACCTGCAAGCTCTTAAAAAACTCCGTCGGCGTCAATGAATAAAACCATCGCCATGCTCCGGGAGAACAAGATATGCTATAAACCCGCAGTACCAAAGAAGGAAATTCAAGCGGTGGCTTTCGAAGGCTCACACCAATCCAATTGCCGCGATTGCCCGTCTCTAAACTATACTCGATGTCTGGACTATTTGGTTGTACCGGATTCGTCGGTCGTGTTGAGATAAACGCTACCGTGATGAGAATTAAGAAACATAAGGCAAGAACGAATACGATAACACATCGCCTAAAAAATCGCAGAAACCGGTAGCTGTGCTTCGAATCTCGAAGCGATGCTGCATGCCTATTAGAGTCCATACCAGCGCATGCGTCGATTTCTCTTCGCTTAGCGTTCATTGAATACAGGAATATTCTGACTCGAACAAACCCCGCTAATGCAAAAACCGGATAGGCTCCAATGGCCGCGAATAGCCACCCAAATGGAATTGCAACTGTTAATTCACGCGGCATTGGTGGTGTCACGCGAGATGTCAACGGAATCAGCAATGCGTTCCTGCTTGTTGGATAAGTTCGAATATTGAAGCCTAAGACATCCTTGTTGCTAAATCGAGATGGTTGCCGAGTGTCAGTCAAATCAAAACACAAGCCTCGTTTCCAAACGCCGGTCGGCGCCGCAATTGGCCCGAAAATTCTCATGCCGTCTACAATGTTTGGATCACGGGGTTGACCGCTTCCGACTGGTCCAATCAGAACGGGTTCACTAAACGCAAAACACACCCCAAGCAAAACAAGAAGGCACATGCAAAACCATATCAGGTGTCGTGACCATCCCGTCATGTCACGTGCTTTCGATCACCCATCGCCAAGCCACACTCCGGGCAAATTCCGGACACATTTCCCGTTAAGTCGTATTCGCAATCCTGACATTTGTTGGCTCGCGCAAGCCTGTACTTTCGCTGACCGCCACCGATCCAAAGAATCACGCCACAGAAAAGTGCAATGCTGAACCACAGATGCGGAAGACGTGCCAGAAACTTCCCAAGTATCGGGTCCAGCAAATAGAACTCATTACAGCCCGTCAGCGTGACGGCGTAGCCCGGTTGATGATTTGCCCAAGCAACAAGCACGTACATGCTCGCAACAACTGCAGCTACGATCTGGCGCCCGCTGATCAACATCGCAATCCAACCAAATAGTTAGTTCAACGTATTCGAATGCCTAACATAGTGTGAGTCACTCGCAGGTCTGAGTCCAAAAGAATCTCCGGCGAATCAAACGAAAACCCGGCCAAACGTGCTCCGCCCCCACCTCTCACGCACAACCCCGTTACAACCTTACGTCCCAATTATACCCCACCGTCCCCCGTGAGATTGCCCGAATCCCCTCGATTGTATATACCAACGATTCGTTTGCGGTTCGTTCAATTCCTGGCTCCATGGGTGGAGGCGCTCGCATGAATGCCGTCGAACTGACGGATGTCACCAAAACGTTCGGCTCGGTCACCGCCGTCGACAACCTGCAACTGACCGTGCCCAGCGGCACGATCTACGGGTTCATCGGCCCCAACGGCTCGGGCAAAACCACGACCATTCGCATGATCATGCGGATTTTCTATCCCGATCGCGGCGCGATTCGCGTCTTCGGTGAAACGCATTCCGATGCCGCCACCGACCGCATCGGCTACCTGCCCGAAGAGCGTGGTCTCTACAAAAAGATGAAGGTCGGCGACGTGTTGACCTTCTACGCGCAGCTCAAGGGCTTCAACAATCCCAAAGATGAAATCGACAAATGGCTTACGGCGATGGGATTGGCCGACCGCATCAATACCAAGGTCGAGACCATGTCGAAAGGCATGGCGCAGAAGATTCAATTCATCGCCGCCGTAATCGCCAAGCCCGAGTTGGTGATTCTCGATGAACCCTTCAGCGGCCTCGACCCCGTCAATCTCGAAGTCTTGCGCGACGCGATCATCGATCTCAAACGTAACGGCTCGACCGTAATCTTTTCGACGCACGACATGGGTGCCGCCGAGAAGATGTGCGATCAGATTTTCATGATCCACAACGGCAAGAAGGTGCTCGACGGCACGCTACAGTCGATTCAAGCCAATTACGGTAACGACACCATTCGCTTGCGGCTCGAAGATCCGTCAGTTCTGGCGAGTGTGAACGGTATCGAAAAGGCTTCCGACCAGGGTAATTATCAGGAAGTGCGACTCACCAACGGCAGTGACCCGCAGCAGTTGCTCAGCGAACTCGCCGGTCGTACGCGTATCAATCTTTTCGAAATCGCCAGCCCGTCGTTGCACGATATCTTCGTTCGCATCGCCCGCCCGGAGGCCGACGCATCATGAATAAGGTAATGGTTGTATTCAAGCGTGAATATCTCGCGCAGGTGCAGAGCAAGACGTTTCTCGTCACCATCGTGCTGATGCCGGTGCTGATGGGCGGTAGCATTTTGGTGCAAAAGTTCGTCGGCGACGGCGTGGACACGAAAGATCGCAAGATCGCCATCATCGACCGCACGGGCCAGTTGTATCCGCAGATCGAGCAACTCGCCCAACAGCGTAATGAAAATGCCATCACCAACGAGGCCGGTGAGAAGGTGCGTCCTGCATTTAAGCTGTCGCAAATCGCGCCCGAAGACGACGCCGAGGCGCAGCGACTGGCCTTATCCAAACAGGTCAAGGCCAAAGAACTCGATGCATTCCTCGACATCGGCTCGAACGTACTCAACAGTGATGCGACGGATAGCGGCGCAGACGAGGTGCGGTATCACTCGCAAAGCCCGACGGACCGCGAGTTTTTGCGTTGGCTCGAAGGTCAACTCAACCAACTCGTGCTGCCCGTGCGATTCAAAGAGGCGAACCTCTCGCCCGACGTCGTATCCAACGCGATTCGACCGATCGATGTGCGCAACCTTGGCCTGATCAAAGTGGACGAAGCGGGCAACGTGAAAGATGCCGAAGAGGCCGATCGCTTCACGTCGTTCATCGTTCCATACGGCTTCTGCATGCTGATGTTTATGGCCGTCATGATCAGCGGCCCGCAGATGATGCAGAACATTATCGAAGAAAAGATGCAACGCATTGCGGAAGTATTGATGGGTTCCATCCCGCCGTTCCAACTCATGTTGGGCAAACTGCTCGGCGTGATGGGCGTCGCGTTAACGTTGCTGGGCCTGTACCTCGGTGGTGGGTATTTCGTTGCCGATTACTACGGCCACGGCGACCTCCTGCCGGTTTCGCAAATCGTTTGGATGCTCGTTTATGCCGCGCTCGCGATGGTGATGTTCGGCTCGATTTTTTGCGGCATCGGTGCGGCATGCAGCGAAGTGAAAGATGCCCAAAGCCTGTTGATGCCGGTCATGATCGTCATCGTCTTACCGTTGATGATGATCGTGCCAATCATCCAAGCGCCGAACGGACCGTTGGCGACGTATGTGTCGTTCTTCCCTCCGGCAACACCCATGATCATGATCACGCGCATGGCCGTGCCGCCGGGCATACCGATCTGGCAGCCGCTGTTGGGCATTCCGCTCGTGTTGCTCTTTACGGTATTTTGCATTTTCGCCGCCGGCCGCGTGTTTCGCATCGGTCTATTGATGCAGGGCAAGCCGCCGAAGGCGGGTGAGTTGGCGAAATGGGTCATCAAGGGTTGAGTTAGATCGTTCGATGCATCAAGTGAGGGCGTTCTCTTCAATTGAGGGACGCCCTCGCTTGCTTCTCCAAATATCGACGAGCAACGCAACCGCTACCGGCACCCAAATCATCAACACTATCTCATCCGGCAGTTGCCATTTCATGCCCGGCACGCCGGCTTTTTCCATTTGGCCTGCCAGATCGGCATACCAGTAAAGCACGATCGAGCCGGTCAATGTTAGCCATGCCCATCTATGCTTTTGCGTAAGCACCGCAAACGCAAACGGCCAGGTGAGATACCAGAAGTGAATGATGGGCAACAGCAAAACGGTGATCGCAAGCAGCAGGTAAGTCGATTCCACCAATCGCTTGCGTCGCCCGGCGATGTAGCCCGCTGCGAAAATTAACGCGACTGCCGCCAGCTTGTTGCGCTGCGATAAGAACGTCTCTGGCCCGCCCGCCTTTTCGATCAACTGCCGGATTGCATCCAACGGATTGTTCAGCGCACCGTCGACAGAGAACTTAAACAGCACATCAAACAACTGGCTGCCTGCATCGAGATACACGGCGTAGCCAGCGGCAACCGTAAGCGCCGCAGCGATGAGCGCCTTCCAACTGCGCCCCAATAAAAGCGCGAGCAATACGACGGGCGTGGTCTTTGCCAAGATGGCTAACCCCAAACAAAACCCCGCGAAACCCCACTGTTGCTTGGTGCCGAAATAGGCAAAGCCCAACAGCGGCAGCAACATCAACGAGTCGTTGTGCCCCGCATGTGCAAATGCGGCTAATACGAATGGGCACAATGCATAGACAGCCACCAACCACGGTGACTTGTTGAGCAATACCAACAATTGAGCCAACGCCAATATCACGCACAAGTCGAGCAGCGTGAAGACGATTTGCGCCGTTTTGATGTCGTATGCGACTGTCGCCATCGCGCGAAAGGCGAGTTGCGATAGCGGCGGGTAGATCGTGTGGTAATGCGGATGATTGATCCCCGCGTGTATATCGTCGTGCAGATGTGCGCCGGCTTGATCTTGCGGGCTAACGAGATACGGGCTTAAGCCTTCGACCTGTAACCGCCCCTCCCATAGATAACGATTCACATCGCTATTCGGCGGCGACAGCAACAACGGCAAGCGTAGTACAACCGCCCCCAGCAGAACGATTCGCATCGATGGTGCCTGTCGTCGAAACGCCGCTATCAAGCAAACGTAACCGATGAATCCGACGGCATACGCCACCTGCCACCACAAGATCGGATACGTTTCAAAGCCGAACAGCGTGCGCTTGCCGTCGTAGATGTCGCCGATGATTGGCCCGCTGCACGCAAATAGAATGAGCAAGCCCCAGCCCCACTTGCGCAGCGTCGACGTGTTGGTTGGTTCGCCGCCGTTTACGTGCGTTGGACCGGCTGCATCATTCATGGCCCAATCCCGGTGCGGCCCATAGTTCATCATCGCGCGCGGCTTCAACCGTTTCATCGACAGTCGAATTCGACCCTACAAACGCAAACGGGCTCGACTGCCACCCGATCACGGCAAAGCCCAATGCGAACACCAACAGGAACCCACCCACGACCGAGTCGCGCGTGTTAATAAAATAGTAGAGGCTATAAGCGCTATACGCCGCCGCGCACCATTCCACGATCCATAAAGGCGAGCCGCGCAGGGTGTAGCGTTGTTTGCGAATGCCATCCTTGGGCGTGCGCTTAAATTCACCACCGTTTTGCACCAGACCTGCCAGCGCCGCCAAGCCCGTGTGCAAACACATGCCGACGCCGATGATCATCAGGAACGGGCTCAGCGAGATTCCACGCCAACTGCCGTTGATCACGCGCCGCGAATACGCATGCGCAAGCGGCGGGCCGAATAAGCTGATCCACATGAGCGTGGCGAACACATACATCGCCCACCCCAACGCCGGCCACGGGTTGATGATGCACACCGGCAAACACAACAGGCCGATGACCGTCATGGCGACAGAGATGAGATAACCCGAAAGGTGCGCTGTCGCCGCCAATTTTTGACCGAAGCCGATTTGCGACCGCCAAATGCGCGGCAACAGTTTCCGCGCGCATTGCAGCGTGCCCTTCGCCCAACGATGTTGTTGCAGTTTGAGCGCCGGCACCGTCTCGGGCAATTCAGCCGGACAGGCAATGTCCATGCAATACTCGATCTGCCAGCCCGCGAGCTGCGCGCGATAGGATAAATCCAAATCTTCCGTGAGCGTGTCGGACGTCCAACCGCCTACGTTCTCGTCTTCAATGGCCGCGCGCCGCCAAATGCCCGCCGTACCGTTGAAATTCATGAATAAGCTGTTCCACGAGCGACCGCCCTGCTCGACGGCGAAGTGCCCGTCGATCGCAAGCGACTGCGCCCGCGTGAGCCAATTCATATTCTGATTCGTATGCGCCCAACGCGTTTGTACGCACGCGTTCTTAGGCTCGTCCATCAGCAGAGGCACGCTGCGGAGCAAAAAATCGCTTGGCGGTACGAAGTCAGCATCAAAGATGGCAATCAGCTCACCGCGCGCGTCGCGCAGACCCGCAGCCAGCGCGCCAGCCTTATAACCGCTGCGAATCTCACGCCGCAAGACCGTCACATCGTGTCCTTGGGCGCGCAGTTCGGCGACCGTCTCATCGACGATCGCGCGCGTGTCGTCGGTGCTGTCGTCTAGTACCTGAATCTCATGTTTTCCGTCGGGGTAGTTCATGCGTGCGGCGGCTTCGATGACGCGCCGCGCAACGTTGGCTTCGTTGTACAACGGCAGTTGCGTCGTGACCGTCGGCCACGCATCTTCGGGACGCTCGGCCTGATACCACTCAATGCGGCTTTGTTGTAAGCGCCCGCGTTCTTTATGACGGCGCGCAAAGAGCCACGTCAGCAGGTGCATGTTAAAGCCGTAGAAGATAAGGAAACCGGCGGCGAGAAAGTAAAGCCCTACCACCGCATATTCGACGAACGTCATTGTATAGTGCTCTCGATATCAACCGGACCGCGCCTGCCGGCCGGAATCGTGATTCGTTTATTTGCGCTTATGGTCCGTGCGCCGTTTTATTCCTGAATATTCAGATGCCAGTCATACTCAAAATAGCTGACGGTCAACTTGCCTTGTCGCAGCGCCGCCACTATCGCTTGATCGCTGACGTACTCGGCCAAGAAAATCGGAATCGACTTCCCGTGTGGAAAGAACTTCGAATTCGTGAAGTCCCCGCCGTACCACTCGAAAATCTTACTAATCTTGATCGTTCGCGACGACTTGTCGATCTTCAATTGCTTGTCGTTCGCACAGAACCGTCGCATCGCTTCCGTCAGTTGGTTGCGCACATCCGCCCCGGTATAGGCACGATTCCATAGATAAGGGCAACCTTTCGCCGCACACACCAATGCCACGTGAATCCGTGGATCGCGCAGGCCATCGCGCTTGCGAATGACATTATGTTCGATGTCATCCAGCGTAAGTTGCTCGCTCCCAACCTTAAACTTACGACCCTTCCAAATGCTGGTGCCGTTGACCTTCTGATCGATAATCTTGTACTTGGCCCACTTGCTCTGATCCGAAGGCAACGTATCCAATACCGCTCGAATCGTGAGCGCGTTATACGCATTGATCCAAAACGCCAATTGTTCGTTAGCGTTCTTTAACTCCTTCGCGTCGACTGCTTCGAGTTGCTCGAGATAACGATCGAATCGCTCATCTTTCTGCACGGCGGCATAATCAACGCGCCCCTGTTCGTTGACATGGTCGCGCAACAAACCGTCCCACAGCTTGTGGTCGAACTCACCTAGCTCAGCGGGTTGCAACGAAGCACGAGCGCCTTGCCCCGACATCAGCGACGCCATCAAAACCAACGCCCCCAACGATTGCTGCATCGATACCTGCCAACGCTTAGAACGCATACACTCTCTTCCTAACAAACGTCGCCACTCTTAACCGCGCATCGCCAAGCCCATTACGGCATCACAAAATCGTGTTCCGGATGCCGCACCGTCAACACCGGGCACGGACTCTTGCGCACGACCTTTTCCGTGACCGACCCCAGCAGCGCATGCTCGATGCCGCTACGCCCATGCGTACACACGACGATCAAGTCCATCGATTCGTCGCGAGCGTAGCGGATGATCTCCGAGAACGGTCGACCAAGTTTCACTTCTGTCACCACCTGATCGCTCGGCAGTTTCACATGCTCGGCAACAAATTCGCCCATCTCCTTCTTGGCGATCTCCTGCAACTCGTAGGCACCAGGGCCAACGGGCAGGCTGTTCGGCCCCATCGCCATCCAGTACAGCGCCGCTTCGTCCACCACATGCAGCACGTGCATCTCCGCCTTAAAGGATTCCGCAAAGGTCTGGGCGTATTTCAGGGCGTGCAGCGAAAATTCTGAAAAATCCGTCGGATACAGCACTTTTTCGAGGGCAATATGCATCGTCACGACCCCTTATCACAGGTTCCCGCTCGTCTCCGGCCACTGTCAGCCTACGCCGTGGCATAATCGGCGTAAACCCCCTAACATTAAGAGATTGTAGCGAAAACTGAACGAGGAATCCCGCGTGCAACTCACCGTTCTAAAAGGCAATCCGAATCCCGATCCCGGTCGCCGTCTTCCCCCGTGGCTCAAGCGACCGCTTCCCACCGGCGACGTGCTGCGGCAAACCCGCGCCATCGTCGAGCGCAGCGGCGTAGCCACCGTCTGCGAAGAGGCCCGCTGCCCCAACCTTTCCGAGTGTTGGTCTCACCGGCATGCCACTTTCATGATTTTGGGCGACATCTGCACGCGCCGTTGCGGTTTCTGTGCCGTCGATACCGGCAAGCCCAACGCCGTCGAGGCCGACGAGCCGCGACGCCTCGCTACCGCAGTCGCCGAACTCGGTCTCAAGCACGTCGTGCTCACTGCCGTCGCGCGCGACGATCTACCCGACGAGGGTGCTGGCCACTTTGCCGAATGCGTAATTGAAATTCACAAGGCTTGGCCCGAATGCGTCGTTGAGGTCTTACCGGCAGACTTTCACGCGCGCGAGGAATGCATTCGAGTTCTCTGCGATGCCGGCCCCGAAATTTATAATCACAACCAAGAAACGGTTCGTCGCCTCAGCAAGTGGATTCGCCCTGCCGCGCGTTACGATCGCACGCTCGATGTATTGCGCATGGCTAAGCAGATTCGCCCTGATGTACTCACCAAGAGCGGCCTCATGGTCGGCCTCGGTGAAACGCGCGAAGAGTTGTATCAAACCTTTGTCGATTTGCGCGAAGCCGATGTAGATATTTTGACCGTGGGGCAGTATCTTCGACCTTCGCCCACGCACGCGCCGGTCGATCGGTACGTTCCGCCGGAAGAGTTCGACGAAATGGCCGCCGAAGCGCGCGAGCTGGGCTTTCTTGCGGTGGCGTCCGGACCCTTTGTTCGTTCGAGTTACAACGCCGCCGACGTGTATGAGGAAATCGAGCGTAAGCGGAAGGGTTGATCGTTGGCGAGCGATCCGTATGAACGGTTGCGGGGAAAATTCATCGTCTTTGACGGCATCGACGGAGCGGGCAAAGGCGCACAGTTTGACCTGATGGAGCAGGCCCTCGCCCAGCGCGGCATCGGCTATCTGCGTACGCGCGATCCCGGCGGCACCGAAATCGGCGACCGCATTCGGCACATTCTCCTCGATTACGACTTATCCAAAATGGATATCCGCTGCGAAGCGTTCTTGTTTATGGCGTCGCGCGCACAGCTTGTCACCGAAGTTGTGCGCCCCGCGCTCGAACGCGGCGATGTCGTGCTCGGTGACCGTTACGTCTCTGCAACTTGCTGCTACCAAGCCGCCGCCGGTTACGATCCCCAGAAGGTGTTGCAACTGGCCGAAATGGCCATCGAAGGTTGCTGGCCCGCGCTAACGCTCATTATTGATATGACCGTCGGCGAGGCGTTTGCGCGCACTGGCCGCGGCGGAACGGGTCAACATGGCGGTCGCCGCCCCGTCACCAGCGAAGGTCAGCCGCTCTTGTTTTCCGATGCACAAATCGACGCGATGGAAGCGCGGCCGCGCAACTTTCACGAGGAAGTGCGCGAGCGATTCTTAAAGCTCGATGACATTTATCCGGCGCCGGTTCGCATTGTCGATGGTGCGGGCACGGTCGAAGAAGTGCACGGGCGTATTATGGAGGCGGTAGTCGATGCGGGTATCTGACGTATTGCATCAAAGCCGCGCGTTAGACTTTATCGCGCGCTCTCTGCGGCGCAGTCGCTTGCCGCACGGAATGATTTTTTCCGGCCCGGAGGGTGTGGGTAAGCAGATGTTTGCCACGCGACTGGCGCGCGTTTTACTGTGCAACGCCCCGGTGCTCGGTAACGAAGGCGATATGCCCGAAGCGTGCGAATCGTGTACCAACTGCGAAATGTCGGCCAACGGTCAACACCCGGATTTCAATGTCGTCGATCGATCGCTAGGGGCGTACTTGTCCGATGGCAGTGCGCGCCGCCGCAAGCATACGCAACTGGGCGTTGATATCGTGCGTGAGTTTCTGATCGAACCGGCGGGCTTGCGACCCGGCAGTGCAGCGTCGAAGGTCTTTCTCATTCCCGAAGCCGATTTGCTCAATGACAGTTCGCAGAATGCGCTCTTAAAAACGCTCGAAGAACCGCCAAACGATTGTTACCTGATTCTTCTGGTCAGCAGCGCTTCGGCCCTGCTCGAAACCACGCGCTCGCGCTGTCAGATCATTGAGTTTGACGCGCTGCCCGACGGCTTCGTCGCCGATCATTTGCGCAACACGCAGCAACTCGACGACGCCGAGATCAACCGGCTGACGGTGATCGCGCAAGGCAGCGCCGGTCGCGCCACATGGCTTGCGACCATCGCCGCGCACGAACACTTCGACGAAGCGCTCGCCGCCGTGATGCAAGCCGCCCGCGACCCGGTCGCGGCGAGCCAATCGCTACAGGGATTGGCCAAGCAGATTACTGACAAAATCAAGAAGACCGACACCGGCGACGAGGCGGATTTGAACGAAGCCCGCGTGGGCCAATCGACAGCGCTCGCACTCACGTCGGTCGTCGTTTCCGAAGCGCTGCGACTGGCGAGCGGCAGCGCGCCACGCGACTTAGGCTTGGCCGCGAAATACACCGACTACTTCGCGAAAACGCAACCCTCCGGCTGGAGCGGTGCCGCGCGGTCGCTGAGTACGGCAGAGTATCAGATCAAACGTAGTTTTAATGTCGGGTTGATTTTCGACGCCGTGGGGATTGCGCTGGGGAGAGCGCTGTTGGGAAAGGCGGCGTAGTACGATTTCGTTAATGTGTCATTTCTTTACTCGAAAATCGCGACCACCCAAGCTCGCCGCGTAATCTGCGGCGGAGCCAGCAAATAGTATTACATCTTCATGGTGCACATAGATTAGATACTTGAAGTTCACATCGACAATCGCGTATGAGTCAATATCCCATTCAAGAAAGCTCAGAAGTTCTCCAACATATCTGATATCCTCGTATCGGAATACCTGAAGCTTCTCAATCATTAGATAAACACTATCGCCCGCGAATTCTTCAAAGTACCTTGGGAATTCAATATCCGGAATATCGTAAGGAAGCGAGACACAGTCTTTTAGCAACTCCCCGATTCCAAATAAGGTCAATACAGCACCTTCAGTAAATTCATCTTTTGCAATCAAGAAGATGATCTTGCTGTCCTTATCGGAGACGATGCTTATTTTCTCGGGGTGTAGCTTCGCGAATTCGTAATAGGGTATATTCCAAGCGTCCATTCTTCACTGTGGCTCCGTTTTATAGCATATAAATTCTCATGATCACCAAACCAGGCGAACTCAATCCTCCGGATTCTCCTCCAACTTCGATGGCTCGCCGATCACTTTCGTCTCTTTCGGCGGCATCACGATCGCATTGCCGATGGCCACGTCTTCACCGTGCTGATTCGTGCAGGCCACCAGCATGCGCACACGGTCTTCCTTGATGATCTCCTCCACCCATGCCTTGGCCGTAACGCGATCGTTGATAAAGACCGGCTTGATAAATCGAATCTCGAGTTGCAGAAAGATCGTGCCCACGCCGGGAATCTCGCTGCTCAGTACCGTCGAGATAATGCCCGCCGTCAGAATGCCGTGGGCGACGCGCTTGCCGAAGCGCGTGCTGCGGGCGTACGTCTCGTCGATGTGCAGCGGGTTGTAATCGCCGGAGGCATCGGCAAAGCGGAAGATGTCATTTTCGGAAATGGACTTGGTGAATTGACCGCTATCGCCGAGCGACAAGGTTTCGCGTGGTTGAGGAAATGACATGATAGGCTCCTCGCAGTTCGCGCAACGTGTCGCGCCGTTGAATTGAGTTTGCGGTTGCCCAACCTTTGCTGCGCGAAGGATGGGGCACCCGACGATCGACTTGGTTGACGGGACGCGTCCGCGCGGGGCTTAGTCCCACAGACTCGAAGGGGCAGGGGCACCCAATTCGAATTGTCCGACCGCGCCAGAGGGTGAGGGGCACCCGGCCAGCCGCGTTCGCACGGGAATAGTCCCCCAGCCCCAGAGGGGCGGGGGCACCCCGAAACGCCTATCCGCCGACTTCCATGACTTCCGCCGTCTTGGCCTTCACCATCTCGTCGAGCTGACCTTCGTATTTCTTGGTCAGCTTATCCATCTGCTCGGTACCCTTCTTCGCATCATCTTCGGGCAGGTCGCCGGCCTTCTTGGCCGCGTCGATCTTCTGAATCGCATCGCGCCGCGCGTTGCGCAAGGCAACCTTTTGCGCTTCGGCCATTTTCTTCACTTGCGTGGCGATCTGCTGACGGCGCTCACCCGATAGCGCCGGCACGGGCAGGCGAATCACCTTACCGTCGCTTTGCGGGTTGATGCCCACATCCGATTCCTGAATGGCGCGCTCGATATCTTTGATCGTGCTCGGGTCGAACGGTTTGACCAACAATTGCGTCGGTTCCGGCACCGTGACCGTCGCCAGCGCCTTCAACTCCATCGCACTGTCGCCATACGCCGATACCTTCACCTTCATCTGATCGATCAACGACGGCGATGCCCGCCCCGTGCGTACCCCGCGATACTCGGTCTTTAGGAATTCCACCGCCTTCTGCATGGCGGTCTCTGCTTCTTTTTCAATCGGGGCAAGCGACATATCGATCCTCCGCTCGTTCGGGTGCGTTGCTATTCGTGTAGGTCGAAGCCAACCGGCAATCTCAACGTGCCGCTGCGCCACCATTTCGCGGCGTCGCTCAGCTTCGTTGATCGCCATTCTAGCCGGGGGGCTTTCGGGGTAAATGCCCGCGATTAAAACGGGCGATTCTCGCGGGGCGCGGCCCCTTTTGATACAGTCCGAGCCATGGGCGAAAACGGCTCGACCGACACATCCAAACCTCACCGACGACGATGGCCGATCGCGTTGGCAACGCTTTGTTTGATCGGCTTGCTACTGGGCCTACGCGTATGGCGTGCCGATTGCGGCGTATCAACCACGCCTTACACCGGCGGCGTTAACACGGCGCTGGCCGAAGCCGAAGCATGGCGTGCGGGTCGGCTGCATCTCGATGCCGACTACTACGAAGACGCGCGCGAAGGCGACCGAACCTACAACGTCACCGGTCTCGGCTTTGCCGTAATCGCCTACGTCGTATTGACAATTCAAACCGCCCTGTCTGACGCAACGGGGTTTCCGCCTTGGGTGTTGTTCGCCATCTTGTGCGTCGTCGCGCCGATCGTCGTGACGGGGGTGTTTTTTCGTTTGGAAACCAATCGTTGGTGGGCGGGCATTTTCGCGGTGGCGTTCGTGCTCGGCACACCGATGCGGATCGTGATGACGCTCGGCCTGGGCGGCAGCGTGTATTACATCAATCACACGTTGGCGATCATCGGCCTATGCGTCATGGTCGTCGACGTGATGGGCAAGCGGCGTTGGTGGCCGGCTGCGTTGGGATTGATGTTGGCGGCGTGGTCGCGACAGATGACATTGTTATATGCGCTGCCGCTAGTGTATCTCGCGTGGTGCGATTGGCGCGGTTTACAAATACGGACCGAGACACGTGGCGATGACCTACCATCTGCCGACGCAAACAAACCGCGAAGTCGGTTGGTCATTGCGGGGTTAATCGCTGCCGCGATCGTCGCCGTGCCTGCGGGATTGAACTACCTGAAATTCGGCAACCCGCTGGACAGTGGTTATCTGCGCATGTACGAAGGTCGCAACGACGGAATCGCACAAAACGCTCACATCGCTTTGTTCAGCCCGCGATTTATCCCAATGCATTTTCATGCGATGAACACGGCGTTTCCGACACCGGATATTCGCCAGAGTACGTTGCACCTCGATATCAGCGAAACCATCGGCGGGAGCATTTGGCTGACGGCACCGTTGACGATCTTCGTACCGCTCTCGATTCGACGATGGTGGCCCGACCGTCGGCGACGGGCGCTAATGCTCGGCACGTTGCCGGTGATGATCGGCGTAATGTGTTATCACACGACCGGCGCGGAGGCCGGGTTTTATCGCTATGCGCTCGACTTCCTTCCCGTTTGGTGGTTGGTGTGTTTGCCGACGATTCGACGAACCGACATCACGCAGCGATGGATGGCCGCGGCGGCGTGTTTTGGCGTCTTTTATTTCTACTGGCTGCGTTGGTGAGTCGCCCGCACCGTGCTTGCGTTCGCCGACAGCCTTGCGACAATCCCCATGCAACTTGCAATGAGAACAAACAAGCATCATAGGAGATCAACATGAAACATCGATTTGTATGGCCCATTTGCGCGTTGAGTCTGTTCGCAGCATTGACGATCTACGTCGGGCAAACCACCGCCCAATCCGGGATGAGCAACACGTCCGGCAAGTGCGGCTGCACGGCGACCGTCAGCTTCCTGCGCATCTTCAACGAAGCGGCGCAGATTCAGGATCTCAATGCACAAATTCGCCAGCGCGAGCAAGCCTTCGAAGCCGAAGCCAAGCAGCGACAGGAACGCATCAAAACGCTGCAAACTGCGCTAGCCGCCTTCAAGGTCGGCACTGCGGATTACGAATCGCGCCGCAAAGAACTCGTCAACAAAAACATTGAGGCGAACACCTGGTTCCAAGTGACCGAGGCCGAGATCGAAGAGATGAAGCACGATTGGACCAAGCTCATCTACGAACAATCGCTCGACGTCATCGATAAGATCGCCAAAGAACGCGGCTACGACGCCGTGCTGCAGCACAAGGAATTGCCCAGCGCCACCGAACGCACCGTACAGGGCATTCGCCGCATCATTCAGGAACGCGACGTGGTGTATCAAGCCGACGCACATAACATCACCGACGAAGTGATTCGCCGCCTTAACATGGCCTATCGTGCGAAGAATCCGCAACCGGGCGCGAACATGCCGAACAATCCATAAGCATCAGCACTCGACAGTGCAGCAAAAATGAAAAAAGGCGTGGCCCTCGGTTGAGGATCACGCCTTTCTTCTTTTGAATCATGCGAAGCTCGGACTTAGCGACGATTGCTGCGACGGCTTCGTTTCCTCGAAAGCTTCTCAAGTGCCTGCATGTATTCCGCCGACTGTTCGGCCGTTAACATCGCTTGCACCTCAGCGCGAACCTGATCGGCCAAACGCTTTTCAGCCGTGCGTTCGCGATCGCGATTCTTGCGGTCGGTCTTTCGTGCTTTCTTAAGTCGATCGCGCGTCGACTTGGCCAATTCGCGAACCTGCTGCTTCTGTGTCCGCTCCAGCTTCAACCGCATCGCCGCCCGCAGCACGTCTCGCAAATCGGCGTCAATGCCTTTCAGGTCGTCGTCAATCTGCTGATCCATACGGAAGTTCGCAAACGTCGCACGCTGATCGTCATCGAGCATGGCGTTGACGTTGTCGAAAAACTTGGCTTCCGCCTGCTCGCCCTCGGCTTTTAACGCGGCCATCTCCGCCTTCAAGCGTGCAGCACCTTCGGTATCGCCTGCTTCGAGGGCAGCCATCATCTGCGTCTTCAATTCAATCATACGCTGCGTCGAAGCTTGCTGCGTTGCCGTGTATTCGGCCTGCAACTCGTTGAACATTGTCTGCTGATCGCCATCGAGATTCAGCGCGGTCGGCAACGACGACAAGTCGCTTCCCTTGTCTTGCCCCGCACCCTCGATATTCACCGGCGCGTCGCCGATCGTCGGCACGGCCTTGGCAGCGCCGTCGCCTTCTGCATCGTTACCGGGCGCTTCGTCATTCCGTCGCTCCTGCCAACGGTTGCGACGGCGCTGTCGACGTTCGTCGCGCATCTCTTCGGCCAACGTGCGTTGGTCGTCGGTCAACACCGGGTCGAGTTCGTCCCACACGCGATTCATGAACGCACGCGGACCGCCCGACTCGCGCATCTCTGTAATCAATTCCTGTCGCAATTCATCGGCGTAGGCTTCGTCGCCTTCGTCATATGCCTGGCGCACTTCATCCCAACGCGCGCGAAACGCTTCCATGTCTTCCATCTGTGCGGTTTTGATATCATCCAGCACCACGCGTTGGTCTTCGTCCAAGTCCAAATCGGTTGCGATGCGTTCGTAGCGCTCGTCGAAACGCTGTCGCATGCGTTGCTCGCGTTCCTCGCGCATGGTTTGCTGCATCGTCTGGAATTGCTGCAACTGATCGTCGTTGAGAATGCCTTCGATCTGTTCGATGGTTTCGCCCATCGGTCCGCGACGACCGACGCCGCGCTCGAAGTTCGCACGCATTTCGTCGCGCAGGCGATTCGCCGTTTCTTCATCGCCTGCCTCGCGCGCGGCGCGGATTTCTTCTCGCTTAGCGCGGAAGTCGTCCATTCGCTGCTGCTGTGCGACTTTGATCTCTTCGAGTTGAGCCTGCTGATCTTCGTCAAGCTCAATCTCCCCCGTCAGCCGTTGATAAAACTCATCGAGATTCGGCCCGCGACGTTCGCGACGACCCCGACGCCCGCGTCGACCGCCCTCGCGACCGCGACCCTCACGCACCTCAGGTTCGCCATCGCCCCTCGGAGCGTCGTTCTGGGCGTAAACCGGAACATCAAATGCCACGACTGCGGCAAGCAAGATCAGGGGGAGAAACCTACGCATGTTCTGAGCTACCTTTGTTTCGAAGTGCACAGTCAACGCCCGCGCACGCATACTGTTGGCGGAGACCGGCGGACGCGCACAGTCCCTAAATAGTCGGACGAACCGACCGGTTAATTATTGCATCAATCGTCAGTTTTGGGATGCCCGCGGACAAAAATTCGACGTTAGCCACACAAGAAGGCCGGTTTCACGACGTAATACCGGTTTTCCGAGCTACGGAGTCGGCGGCAACAGAGCGTCTGCCAGTTTGTCGGCACCGGCGTCACGCAAGGCTTGGTCGAAGGCAGCCTCGTCAATCGTGTACTGTCCGCCGGGGCCTCGAATATCGTACATACCGTTTCCGTGACCCCGCAAAAGCTCCCAGCGAACGATTTCGCCATCTGTCTTATTCAAATCAAGATACGCAATGTGCCCACATTTGCATGGGGTGCTCACCTTGGCCGCGCGCATCGGTTGAAGGATTGACGAAACGGCGGCTCTGTCTTTCAGGATGATGGGGATGGGCTGGCTTGTCGGAATCTCTCCGGGTCGATGCTGAATATGCAATAACTCGATTGAAGTCACGTCAGAATCGGCAGGCAGTTTAATCGAAGTGCCGGTCGAGCTACTCCTCGAACAGCCGTTTAGACCTACAAAAAGAAGCAACCATGTTGAAGCGAGAAATCGGTTCACGATGGTGGCGCCTCCGTAGTCGTTGACACTTCTTCAACACCTCCGTCGCCATCATTCGCCGCCGACACCTCGCGAGATTGCACCGCGGCTCGTGCGTCCTCATCCACCCAGTCGAGCGCATCCTTCGCGTCAATTTTACTCAGCGCATTTAATAACGGCCCGGCATCGAACTCAAAGGGATCGCCGTTGAGTATGTAGTGGAGCTTGCCTGATTTGTGGGCCGGTTTGAGTTGTAACTTTTGATTCGACAACACGGATCGGTTGATTTCCATCGTGACGGGCATGATGCACATGTGTTGACCGCACGAATCGGCGTTACGCAACGATGCGATTACCTTGCTGATCGATTGCCTGTCGTTGATCTCAAAGGTAGATGTCAATCGTTCGTTTTTCTTGCCAAGAGATGTGACGATCATCGAAATTGACGAAACCGAATCTGCGGACCCGATTTCACTATGCGTCTTCATGGCGTCAAATATCCACCAGCCAGCCGATGACAACAATGCCAACCCGGCAATGACGACGGCGATCCTGCGCCTGCTTTTATTTGTGCCCACAGCCATGCATTCGGCCTTTCACATACCTATTACGCCCTACCGCGAATGATCCATATGCTTCTTAAAGTTCCGCCGAAACTGGTCGAACACCTCGGCGTCGCCGCGAATGATCAACAAATTCTCCGCATTGTCTTTCTCAGCGGCCTTCGTGTAATTGTAGGATCCCGTTATGACCGTATCGTCATCGATCAAAACAATCTTATTATTGGCAGTCTTGTGTTCCTTATCGAACAGCACGCGCACGCCCGCCTTCTTTAAATCGCGCCACGGTGAATACTCGATCTTTCGTTGTGATGAATCGAGAATCACCATCACCTGCACGCCGCGCTTGGCCGCAGCGGCCAATGCATCGGCGATCTCGCCCGACGTAAAAAAGTACGCCTGCACGCCGATACGTTTTTTCGCACCTTCGATCTCGCGCACAATCGCATCGGCACAGCCGCCTTGGGGCGAAAACAGCACCTCGATCTTGCTGTTCGAATCCTTCGGGCTGCCCCATGCATCGCGTGGCGACTCGTCATCCGCGCGAAGCTGATAGCCACCCCACGCGGCGATCGATACCAACGATAGCAATAGCCCGACCTGCATAGACAATCGACGATTGGTCTGCGTGCGCATCTGCCCCTCCGATCTGGATCGTAAGATAACGTAGTGATCGTCGGTATTCTGCCAAGCCGCGCAGTGGAATACAAGTTATTCCTTGTAACCCGGAATTGAGTTCGATTGGGGGAGCATCGGCGTCTCGCCGGTCAAGAAAAAGGCGATTCGGCACCGCCGAAAGCACGATGCGCTTATTGTGAGTGGACGAATCTAATCGACCGCCAAACCCGAACCGGTCGGCACGTTCGCGCTCGATTCCGGCTTAGCAGCCTTGCCGCGCCATGCCTGCACGTGTTGCCGCGTATCCATAAACAACGACAACATCGCCGGAATCACGACGATCGTGAACAGCGTGGACACGATGAGTCCGCCCAGCACGACCGCACCGACACCGCGATACAGTTCCGACCCCGAACCCGAACGCACGACCAACGTGAGCTGACCGAAGAATGTCGTCAACACCGTCATAAAGATGGGTCGCACGCGCGTGCGCACCGACTGCGTAATAGCGTCGTGATTGGACATCCCCGCGCGCACGAAGTTCAGCGACTGGTGGACAATCAAAATACCGTTGTTCACGACGATGCCGAGCAGAATAACGAAGCCGAGAATGGTCAGAATATCCAACTTCTGAATCAGCATCTCCGGATTGCTGAACGACCATTGATGCACGATGGCCAACCCAATGAAGCCGCCGACGACGGCCAACGGCACCGTCAAGATAATCACGAACGGGTAAGCGAAGGACTCGAACAAACCCGCCATCAACAGGAACACCACCAACAGCGACAGGCCCAACAGCCACTTGAGCGAATCCCAAACCTCGCGCAGCTTTTCGGCGTTACCCGCGAGATTCACCGAAACCGTCGGTGGGATCTTCATCTTGCCCGGCCCGAAACCGTCGCCGCGCATGTCCGTCAGAATGCCTTGAATCGTTGCGATCGCTTCGGTTAGCACGATGCCTTCCGGCGGTCGCACCGTCAGCTTCACGGCGGGCTGCGTTTCGATGTGTCGAATTTCCTGCGGCGACGTGGTTCGTACGATGTCGCACGCGGCCGCCAGCGGCACCACGTTCCCCGTCGGCGTAGAGATCGGAACGTTCGCAATCGCCTGCGTCGTATTGTCGCCCGCCGTCGGGTCTTCTGTGCCGGCCACCGTCAACGCCAAGTCGATGCTACGCCCGCCTTCGCGATATTGCCCCACGACGCGCCCGTCACCACATGCGCGGATGATGAAGCCCAAGTCTTCAACCGTCAGCCCCAGTTCACCCGCACGAATGCGGTCGGGCACGATCTGGTCTTCTCGGCGTTCGCGCGAAAAGTTGTTGGGATTGGGCTCAATTTGATACAGACCCGATTGCGCGCACGCCCCCATCAACATGCCCGCCGTTGCTGTTACTTCATGTAGTTCCGTGCCGCGCACTTCCATATCGACCGAGTTACCGGCATCCAACTTAAAGATCGACGACTGAAAGAAAATCGGAATCGCGTCGGGCACGGCGGAACCGCTGCGCGTCAACACGTTTTTTAGCGGTCGAATCAACTCTGGGTTGTCGCTCGAACACCCCATGAAACAAATGCCGTTGAACGTCACGAAGAAAAAGTTATCAATTGGGGGCGGCGGAATGCGCCATTCATCAATCTGGCGATTCACCTTCGCAATCGTTTCGTGCGCGGCGTCACGCGCCGCCGCGTCCGACTGCGAGTCGTTAATCACGGCTTCGGCGGCAGCGATTTGCGGCTTGAGCTTTGCGTCGATCTCAAACTTTTCGACGATCTCGCTCCACTGCTGTTGTAACTCGCGGTGTTCTTGCGAACCGTCTTCAACTTCCCAGAAACGGCGCACGCCGATGATGCCGCGTTCCGCTTCGCCGTCTTCGATGATCTTCGCAATTCGTGCAAACTCGTTGCTGTTGTATCCCGGCGGCAGAATGAGAAAGCCGAAAATCAGGTTCTGATTACCATCCGGCAGATACTCGCGTTCGGGAGCGAGCAAATAGCTACCGTAAATCGATGCCCCCGTCATACCGACGACGACCAACAACCGAAGCGCCCACGAGCGATTGATTACGCTGACCAATCCGCCGACTGCACCGGCAATGCGGCTCGAACCTTCTTCGCTGCTGGTGCTGCGCGAGCGCCCTAACAATCGCGACGCCAGCGTCGGTATCACCGTGATTGATACCAACAGCGACAGCGCAACGGCCCCGCTGATCGCAATCGCGATGTCGCGAAACAACTGCCCGGCTTCTTCCTGCACAAACAAGATCGGCAAGAATACCACAATCGTCGTCAGTGAGTTGGCGAGCACCGCTCCCCACACTTCGGTCGCCCCGTCCGATGCCGCCTGCACACGCGATTTACCCATCTCGCGATGCCGGAAAATATTCTCCAGCACCACGATGGCATTATCGACGACCATCCCCACGGCGAACGCCAAGCCCGCCAGCATCACCACGTTGATGTTGCGATCGAGCAATGGAATGATCAGCAGCGTGCCGATGACCGAAATCGGAATTGCCAGCGCCACGACCAACGTCCCCGACAGGCTGCGCAGAAAGAGCAGCAAAACAGCCATCGCCAAGAAGCCGCCGAAGAAAATGTTCTCGCGCACCAACGCGATCGCGCTGTTGATGTACGTCGTTTCGTCGTACACCTGCGTCAATTCGAGCGTTAACCCGCGATGGCGAAGGATATCGGCGTTCACGCGCGCGATGGCGGCACGCAGGCCCTCCATCGTTTCGATCACGTTCGCATCCGTCTCGCGATAGGCCGGCATGGCCATCACGAACTGGGCTTTGCTGCGGACGAAGCTGTATTGCTTCTTGAACGTGTCGACCACTTCGGCAACATCGCTTACGCGCACCGGCCCACCGACGGGATCGACCCGCACCACGGTATTGCGAATATCATCCAGCGACTCAAAGCGGCCCATCGTACGAATCAACACATCGCGTTTGCCCTGCGCGCTGTTGCCCGCTGCGACGTTGGTATTCTGCGATTCGATCGCGCGACGAAGCTCGGCAAACGTAATGCCCGACGCCGCCAGGCGACCGGCGTCAACGCGTATGCGAATTTCCCGCTCGCGCCCGCCGATCAGATCGACGGCCGACACACCTTCCACGCGCTCAAGGAAAGGCTTCACATCTTCATCGATAAACGTGAACAACTCCGGCACGTGCACGTCCGGCCTGTCGCTCGACAAGATCATCCACGCAATCGCATTTTCACCGTCGGTTTCACCCGACGAGATCACGGGGTTATCGAATTCGTTCTGTGGGATTTGATACTGCACGCGCCGCAACGCGTTGGCGATATCCTGCTTGGCGATGTCTTTGTCTGTGCCGACTTCAAACTCAAGCCGAACTTCGCTCTGCCCCTGCCGCGCCGTCCCCGTCATCTTCCGCAGGTTCGACGTGCTCTTGAGCACCTCTTCCTGCTTATCGAGGATTTCGCGCTCGACTTCGTCGGGGCTCGCACCTTCCCACGTCGTCGTCACCGTGATCGTTGGCTCGTCGATATTGGGCGTGAGCTGAACCGGTGCGCGCAGCGGCGACGGTGCGACACTGGGCGGTACGATCGTGAGCGCGCCAAACAACACGACGAGAATGACGCCGACCGCCACCTTGACCGGGTTGGAGATGAATTGATCGACCAGCCTCACGAGGAATGATCCTCATTGCTGCCGGGTTTTGACGCACCGCCCGACTCGTCGGTCGGCCCCTCCTGACGATCTTGTTGGACCACGCCACTTGCGCCGGAGTTGCGAACAATCACCGGACCGGGCCCGCGCAGCGATTCGTTCCCACGCACGATCACCAAATCGCCGACGGCTACTGCTGGGCTTTGAATTGCGTAGGCATCTTGGGCCTCTGCAATTATCTCGACCGGTGCAGGCGCGCCGGTATGCCCCTTATCGCCGGGTCGCGCGATCCAAATCGTCTTACCGGCGGGGCTCAACACGACCGCATCCTTCGGCACCACGAGGTATTCCTTTCGCGGGCCCGAGGGCAACGCCGCGTGCACAAACATGCCGGAGCGCAAACGTCCGTCCGGATTTGGAATATCGATTTCAACGGGGAACGTCCGCGCCCGCAGGTCGGCGTCGGGCACTATCCGCGCCAACGTACCATTCACCGATTCATTTAGCCCGGCAATGGACACGAAAATGGTCTCGCCGACGGTGCAATACGAAATCGCTGACTCATGGACGTTTACGCGCGCACGCACTGTCTCCAAGTCGATCACTTCGAAGATATCTCCGCCGGATACGACCCACTGCCCGAGTTCCGTTAACTTGCGAACGACGACGCCATCAAACGGCGCTTTAATCTGCATACGGTCGAGTTGATCCTGGGCACGCTCCATCTCGGCGACGGCGGCGGCGATCCGCGCTTCGGCCCGCGCGACGCGTTGCTCGGCAGCGCGTAGGTCGGCCTCCGAGTCATTCACTTCTTTGTCAGTCGAGCGCTGCAGCGACGCCAGACGCGCGATTCGGTCCTTTTCAAAGCGTGCCTTATCCAGATTGGCCTTTTCGAGCGCAAGCTCCGCCTGCCATTCATTGCGCCGCGCCTCGGCAGCGGACAGGTCGAAACGCTGCGTCGAATCGCGAAGCTTGCACAGCACGTCGCCTTTTCGGACCTGATCGCCAATGTCCACCGTCAACTCGATGACGGCACCCGCGACCTCCGCGGCCAGCACGGTCCGCCATTGCGGATTGATGGTGCCCACCAGACGTGTGGTCGGCGCCACCTCGCGGCGTTCAGCCGGCACCACCTCGACCTGAGCCGGACCACCGAACTGTGCGTGTACACGCGAAAGGTGGCACCCGATGGCGACGTAAATTGCAACTGCGATGATATGGGGAGGTGTCCTGCTCACTTATCTTGTAGTTCCGTAATTCGACCAGAATTTTCGCGGGCCCGCTGGGTTGAGAACGGGCGCGGCTTCGATTTCAAATCTGCATAAGGCCGGGATTATCAAACCTTTACCTTGTTGACGCTGAATGCCTATCATAGTCCAAAGGGATAAATTGGGGGACCACCGCGCTACCCTGCGGTATTTTATCGCCTATCACCTTAACAGGCTTTTGTTGACGCGGGCTGCGGCGACGCCGCACCTACCGCGTTCCCCAGCTTTCAGCGCGGGCCTTGCCCGCGTCCAGAGACGGTATATGACGCAATTCGATAAATTCAATCCGAACCTCGATTCTGGCATGAGCCCCGTCGGCGACAGCGGGATCGGGCCATCCGCATTTGGCGCGGGCTCGGGGCTGAATAAATATCGAATTCTCGAACGCGTCGGTCGCACCCCCTATGCAATTTCCTACATTGCCCGCGATGCGTTCTTAGATCGACTCGTCTTCATCAAACAGCTGCAACCCAGCCGCATCGACGACCCGGTCGCCTGCGCCGATTTCAAACACGAAGCCCAACTGCTCGCGCGGCTGAGCACCACGTCGCGCAATATTGCGCGAATTCACGAATTGATCGGCGACGAACAAGGATTGTTCCTGGTCTTCGAACACGTCGATGGCGAAGCGCTAGAACTAAAGATTTCCAAGAAGCTTATCGGCGCCACCGGCATTCTTAAGATATTGCGCGGCGGATGTTTGGCGCTAGGGTCGCTACAGAATCATCGCATCGTCCATCGCGATGCGAATCCGCGTAACTGGTATCTCGCGTCGTCGGGCAACTTAATTCTGACGAACTTCTCGACGGCATCCACCGAGGGCGACGATCAAACACCGATGTCGTTCGACTATCACTACGCCGCGCCCGAACTCATCAAAGGAAAACCGACCGATTGCCGCGCTGACGTTTATACGCTCGGGCTCATTCTTTACGAAGTGGCCGTCGGACGTTTGCAGTTCAAGGCGTTTTGTCGCGATTCCTTCGGCACCAGCGATCCATCCAACGACGATTGGGCCGCCTGGCATTGCGACGAACGCGCGCTGTTGCCCGACCCGCGCGAACTCAACCATCAGGTATCGGCTGGCCTCGCCACCGTCATCGGGGAAATGACGCGGAAAGACGTGGACGAGCGGGCGGCTTCGGCTCAAAAGATCTTGCAGGATGCATTGCGGCGGCTATCCAATCGCGGCAACGATCAGGCCAAAGCCCTACCGCCACCGACCAATCCGACGCCTGCTTATCGCCGCTTGCCGCACGAACAAGCTCAGCCGCATGAAATGCCGGCCCTCGATTGGCTCGTCGATCGACGCAAAGCGACGACCACACAATCGCTCGAATACAACCTTAAGACCGATAGCGACAAGCGTGTGAGCCCGCCGCGAATTGTGCACGACTACGAAGGCCCGGCCGCGCATCGACCGCGTCTAGTCACGTCTAACCCCGTCGCCAATAGCACGACCGTACCGGCGCGCCGACGTCGCACCGAACAACCGGTGTTGCCTCCGACCCCGCAGGAAACAGAAACGCCGCGTCGAATTCGAACGAGTGTGATTCTGAGCGCGCTTGCGTTGCTGACGATCATCGGCGTAAGTGTTTATTTCTCGTTCTTTGCAGTCAATCGATTTGTCGAACTCACGCCGAGCCAAAAAGAGGCCAAAGCACTGCTCGCCGACGCGCGTACAGCAATAAGCAATGGCGACATTAAGACCGCAAGCGACCACCTACTCGACGTAAAGGCACGGTCGCTCAACAAAGAACCGCTCGCTGAATACGCCGAGTCTGCGTCAGTCCTCGAAACGCTCGTCGATGCGTCGAAGGCGGTGGAAAACAACGAGTTTCAACGTGCTGAGATACTGTTGACAGAAGCGCGCATCAACGGCGCCGATCCCGACCTGATAACGCGCATTCACAATCGCCTAATTGGCTTGCGCGAAACGCAGGCGATCGAAACAGCTGTTGAGGAATTGCTCGCCTCCAATCGATACGAAACGGCGACGCTGTCGAAAGAAGAGTACCGTCGGTATGCAGAAAAGGCCGGGCTCGATCCCGACCGACTGGCAGAGCGACTGGAAAAAGCTCGAACGGATCGCGAATTCCAGAAAGCGATGGGCAAGGCCAACGCGGCATTGGAACAGGGCGACTTTGAAGCGGCGTTGCTTAACACGCGCGACGCGTTGACGATTCGAGAGGCCAGCGAAGCTCGCTTGTTGCTAACGCGCATCCTCGATCTAAAGCGGCAGGATGACTTACGGATTCGCGGCGATCGAGCGATCACTGCGGCGAATTTTGTTGAAGCTGAGAGATATTACACCGAAGCGTTAGACATCGAACCCAACGAGGCCCTTGAGGACCGACTGCGCGTCGCAACAGCCGCTCGCCTTTTCACCGAAGCCAACGAAGCCCTTGCTCGCGGCGACTTGCTGCAGTGTCAGCGGCTGTTGAAGAACTCGATGTGGCAAAAGCGATCGCAAGAAGGCGCCAATATGCTCGCGCGACTTGCTCCCGCCTTTGAAGCAGCAGATGCGGCTCGCCGAGCAGATGTCGCAATAAACTCGGGCGACTTCCCCCTAGCCCGTCGATTACTGCGTGCGGCGATCCCGAATCTACCGTCGCCCGCCCGCGAACGTGCCGAGCAAACGCTTGGTCGCATCAAGGGTGACTAATCGACGCCTATAGCAAGCATGATGCAGACGAAGCGTTAAGATGCGATGCGCGGAATCCAACGCCAAAGGCCTTGCGCCAGTAGCCCAAGGTTGATGCGCTGCAGCTACCCTGGGTTGCGATGTCTCCTGATGGCTTTCAACGCTGAAGGCGTTGCGACATGGGTACGCGGGCGGAACTCCTTCAGAGTTCAATAATGTTTGTTCAACCATTTCCTGGGGTAGCCGCTTCGCGTCAACCCCAGGCAATTGAGACAACGCCTTTGGCGTAGAAGAAGGGCGGTTAAACATAGCCGTCAATGCGCAAATCCGAAGAATCAGTTCGTACTTCAAGTCGTAGGCAAAATCTCAATTCCACTACAATTAAATTCGGTACGCTCTAGTTGGTTCGCCACACCGCTTCTTCCAAGTCGCCCACCATACGAAACCTACTAGAGCGCGCGCAAACCACACGTAGCGCGTTAGGCGCCTGTTAGGGTTGCGCTCTGCGCGGGTTGTTATTACGTTGCCATCAGGCCCGCTGAGCGGGGCCGGATGGGAGCTATGGATGGCAACGCCGTATTCTC